>PDWI01001555.1_pt1 | contig 35950 bp, 26 predicted proteins | sample 1430891 | NCBI WGS metagenome assembly PDWI01 (sample SAMN01162508, study PRJNA174530) | Oral metagenome, whole genome shotgun sequencing project. | biome: Marine environment; feature: Marine mammal; material: Swab sample of the gingival sulcus; isolation source: swab sample of gingival sulcus... | reverse complement strand
CATAGTACGCACATTGGACGCTTTGCATCTTGCTTCTGCAATTCACTGGAGAGCTGACCTCTTTGTTTCCTCTGACAAACAGCAACTTGAAGCAGCAAAGAACCTCAACCTCATGACCAAGCAGGTATGAAAACAGCCAACAAGTCGTTTCAAGGGACGGCGGGAGGCTCGCGGCATTTCCAACGCCATTGCCTTCACCAAACACCCGAGTAACTTGTAGCTCATTGCTGTAAAATCCCGCCGCCCCTGAACTCATCGTTAAGCAAGAAACGATCAAGTGCATTGAACAAATTCAAAAAGGCTCTGTTTGAAGTGACTATTTTGTATTATGATTTGTGCTCTTAAATTTTACAAAGAACGTAATTTGAAGGTTGTCATGCCCAAAGCAGTTTTCAGCTATTGGCCTCAATTCGACAAATCATTATTATATCCTGTTTTACTTCCCTGAACAATGCGTTGAGGCAAATTTATCGAAACAAACCTGAATTGCTCAGAGTTTTGGATTTTCCGGATATTCCTCTTCACAATAATACCAGTGAAAATGACATACGAGATTATGTTAAGCGTCGAAAAGTGAGTGGTTCAACTTCTGGGTGATCTCATCATCAACAAAGCTTTCGATTTGGCTGTTTAACTGCAACTGAATTTGGTTGACCTTTGTCTTTTTACCCGGACTTATTGAGAAGTTACGTTAAAACGAATTGAAGCTCATATCAGAAGGAGGCTACGATCTCGGTTAGTTGATCAACAGAAGAGACGCCGCCACCTGTACAGAAAACTGATAAAGCGGGGAGTATCACGGAAAAACAGCCGCCAAATCTGCGTACTCAAATAAAGGTAGATGGGAGCTGTCCGCAACGTTCGCCGTAGCCCAAGCATACCCAGTCCCTTGGTTCATCAATGGACTGGGCCAGGAAATAAGATCGAACGACAGGATCAAGCATTGGTTTGATCTTGATCAATGGATAAAAGTCACATGAGGAGCCGTGTACGAACCCGTACGCACGGTTCTGTGGGCAGACGGGAGTCGATGGACTCTCTCTGACCCGATCCTGTTTGATAATTAGGGGATTGAAGCGAAATCTCATGAAAATTGGGGCCATTTTCATGGGATTGCAGCTGATTCACAATTATCAAACAGGCTCTTATAATTGTTAAATCCTTTCTGTCATGGATTGAGCTCAATGACGGAAAAATAGACCTGGTCAAAACTGCCGGATTCATCCACCACGGCCAGATGATACTGTCCCGGCACCGGCATGGGCATAAAAAACGGAGCTGATCCGTTGGCGTTGATCAAGGATTTTTGGTTCAGAAACCACTGACGTTCGCCCCTGCCGCCCAAAGCCCTTAAGGGAATGGTGGGAGAACGGCCCTTTCCCGGCTGGCCAGTCAGGATACTGTTGTCTGAAACCGAAATAATCCTTATACCAGGCAGGGCCAGGGGTGCCATGCCTGGACAGGTGGGCGAATCCCCGGGCAACACGGCAGCCCGTTTCCAAAGGGCCGGGATAAAGGGCTCGGCCTGCCATGGCCACAAGGCCACTCTTTTTTTTTCAATGGCGGCACATGCAGGTGTTGTCCGCATCCCTTGGCTGTCCACCCAGAACGTCCGGACCAGGGGGGCGGTAAGGCCGGTTTCGCCGGTCATGGTTGGCGGAATCTGTTTGTCAAGTATCCAGGCATCGAATTTTTTGGCACAGGCCCCCTTTGCTTTGCCCCGGATTGTCGATGCCGTAAGACCGGAGGGCCAGCATATGGTCTCTTTTGTGACGCTTTCAGGCGGTTGTCCTGAATCCGTACCAACGGCTAAGCTTTCCATAACCTGACCAAGAAGCGGGAGTGCCGTGATCGCACCATATTGTCCCGGGGACGGAGACCCGTCAGGCCGGCCAATCCATACCCCCACCGTGTAATCTCCTTTAAGTCCCATAGCCCAGGCATCCCTGAATCCGTAGCTGGTGCCGGTTTTCCATGCCATGGACAATGCACCGGACAACCTGCCGACCCCCTGTCTGCCAGGAAAGGGCCGGGACAGGATCTCCCGGATGATAAAGGCTGCACCGGGACTCATCAGATACCTTTCCTGCACAGGTTCCATGGGACATAGCCGCGGTTTTCCGGCAATGCCCCCGCGCCCGATAGCCGTATACAGGGTGACCAGGGATTCAAGGCTGGTGCCCACACCGCCCAGGGCCATGGAAAGATTGGGTTTGCCTTTAAATTGAAACCGGGCACCTGCGTTGCGCAATCTGTCGTGGAACCGTCCCGGACCATATGCGTCCAGCACCTGGACCGCGGGCAGGTTCAGTGAATCCTGCAACGCCCGGGTCACGGTGACAGGCCCTGAAAATCCCCGGGTGAAATTGCCTGGGTTATAATTTTTTTTATATCTTGGTACATCCAGGAGCATGGAATGGGAATGGATCAGGCCTTTATCCATGGAAAGGGCATAAATAAAGGGTTTCAGCGTGGAGCCCGGAGACCTAAAGGCCTGAATCATATCCACATGGCCCAGCCGGGATGAATTAAAAAAGTCAGCAGATCCGGCATAGGCTTCAATTTCAAGGGTTTTGTGATTGACCACCAGCACCGCTCCAGACTGCTTTGGGGGCATCCTGTCCGTATATGCCCGTAAAAGCTGGGAGATCTGCATTTGCAGGGTTTCATCAATAAAGGTGTTGATAACTTCTGCAGCCGGATACATGGCTTTGAGCCGTCGGGACGCCAGGGGCGCTGTCATGGAGGTGGGAAACCTGAAAGAGACGACAGGTTCCTGCCTGGCTGCCCTGATCTGGTCTGCAGTCCAGATGCCGAACCGGGCCATCCGGTCAAGAACTTTGTCCCGGGCCTTGGCAGCCCTGTCAGGATGACGGTCGGGCCGGTATCTGGAAGGGGCCTGGGGCAGTACGGCCATCAGGGCGGCTTCAGCCCGGGTCATCTCCTTTGCATCCTTGCCAAGCCAGGTGTAGCAGGCGGCTCTGATTCCTTGGATATTGGCACCGAACGGGGCATGGGTAAGATATAATCCAAGGATTTCATCCTTGGTAAAGTGGTATTCCAGCTGAAGAGCCCTGAACATCTGGCGCAGTTTGACACCCATGCGCGGAAAAAACATTGAGGATGACCGGTGGTTCTCTTGTTTACGGAGTTCAAGAATCCGGGCGGTCTGCATGGTGAGCGTTGAACCACCGGATATGATCCGGCCATGGGTCAGGTTCTGAAAAAACGCCCGGCAGATGGCCAAAGGGTTGATGCCGGGATGATAGTAAAACCAGCGGTCTTCATAGGCGATAAGAGCTTGAAGGTACAGCCAAGAGACCTGGTCGGGCTTTGCCGGGTAGCGCCATATCCCGTTTTTGTCGGCAAAGGCCCGCAGAGGCGCCTGGTGGCGGTCCGCAATAACGCATGATACGGGACGCCTCACGGTATCAAAGGGGAACAAATGGTCCAGTAAAATAAAGCAGACACCACCTGTCAGCACAATAAGAAGCACAATTTCGCAAATGCGACGTGTTGTTTCACCCATTGGCCAGGCAGATTTCAAAGCCGGGAAATTCCTTTTGGAATTCTTGTATCATACGGGATTCAAGATCTTCCAGTACAGCACAATTCATTATGGCGCAACATGCTTTGTTTCCTGATATGCCTTTCAGAAAAAGGATCAGTTTTTTTTGCTCTCCACTGACCCTGGCCTTTTTGACCAGGCCCAATTGAGCCAGACTCAGGCCGGAACCTGAATCTTTGATTCTGTCCAGAATCTGGTCAATTTTTATCTGAATTAAATTGTCTGTCATGTCACTTTCTTCCGGAACCGGGAGAATTCACACGGGTTTGGCCAACGGTTTTACCCACACCCCGGATATAAGGCCGGTACATATCTTCCACCAGTGACGGCGGCACCCTGAAAACACCAGGACTGACCACCCGCACGGCGTAGAAAATCCGGCAGGGTTCATTGTATCCAAGATCCAGGGCTGCAATAAATCTGTCATCCCTGTATTCGGTGTGGGCTGTATTACAATGGTCATGCCATTGGGAGATGGTTTTCCCTTCAACCTCTATATCATTAATGGGGAATGATCCCGACACATTGGGATCTTCCAGCTCAAATCCGGCAGGCAACATATCCACCACCAGGGCATGGGGCACTTTTCGTTCTTCAGGTCTAACCTTCAAGGCCACAATAAGCCGATCCCCGGAAGTTAACCTGGAAATATCCACAGGTGCTGCATTGGTATCCAGAAACTGCCTGGAAATGCTGACACCATGGCTTTGGGGAGCTGGCAGCCTGTTGGGATATCCTGTGACTACAAGATCTATATAAAGGTTTGATTTGCCTGTATTTTTCACAGCAAATCCACCAGCAGCACTGCCCTTTGTGAATATCACCCGGCCCGGCCCCTTTCCAGTGTGGGCACCGGTCTGGTTCCCCACGGTCACATCGGCAGACCATGCCCCGGCCGGATGGGTCAGTTTAGCGGCCCCTGCCATGACCAGACTGTTGCGTTCCTGGGTGGAGAGCCACTGCCGCTCTTTGAGTGCCTCAGCAAGGTCGTGGAGGAACACCCCCCGGAATTTATAGTCGGCAAAAAAAGTGGTGACATAATAATAGGCAGCAGCAAGATCCCTGACATTGGAACCGTAGTCCCCGCCGTACCCCTGCTGTGTCTCATCCCGCCGGGTTTTGAGGGCCAGGTCAAAGGCCTCAGATGCCCGGGTGCGGTCACCGGAAAGCCCCAGGGCTGTGCCCGCATGAACCAGGCCCAGGGGGGTGGGATGGTTGGCTTTTACATAGGCATAGACATTCCGGGCATCTGCAAGGCCCAGGGAATCGACCCGGGCCAGAACAAAGGCGGCATAGGCCCGGGTGGCGGACCTGAACATTTTGGGGTCTGTCCATGCCGGACAGGGAATGGCTTTGGGGCGGCGAACATATACCGCAAGGCGGGTAAGGGCCTTTTTCACCGCGCTCACAGGCACTTCATAACCTGCGTCCACAGCTTCCACCATCATATGGGCGGCATAGGCGCTCAGCCAGGGACTTTCCGGGCTGTGGGAACTCCACAGGCCAAAGGCGCCGGAACTTTTTTGTTTTTCCATCAGCCGCTGGATGCCGTGCCTGATTTTTTCATTGGTGGATTCTTTGGTTCCCACGTCAACACCCAATTGTTTAAATTGATCAAAGGAGAGCAGAATATGGGGGAAAAAGCCTGATACGGTCTGCTCCAGGCACCCATAAGGATACGCAAGCAATTCACGGACATGCTGGGCCAGGTTCACCGGCGGTTCCGAATCCAGGCTGGCCAGCACCGTGACCGTATCCGGCGCCAGGGTCTTCAGGGCGGCAGGCGACGTGGAAAAAACCTGTCCCGGTGCCAGCCGTTTCTGCCAGGTTTTGGTTTGATGGGGATAGGGAGAGCGGGTTTCCAGGAACCAGGTTTTGGTCATTTCCGGTGACAGGCCTTTCCCCTGGATGCCCTTTATCCGGCAGGTGATCTGCGCCCGGCCCGCTGTGGTGCCTGCGGTAATCGGCAGTTTAACGCTTTTACGTTTATGGGGAGCCAGGGCAATGGCGTGATCGCTGGGATCTGTCAAAGAGACCGGTCCGAAAACGTCTGTCTCCATGGCGATATTCTGGGCAATATCTGTTAAATTATTCAGTTCCAGCATGATAAAGCCCTGGTCCTGACAGGAGAGGAAACGCGGCATGGTGGCCTGAACCACGATGGGCGAGGCCAGGGTCATCTGCCTGTCCCCGGAACCAAAGGTGCTGTCCGTATGGGCAATGGCCATGATCCGCACCTGGCCGTTAAAATCGGGAAGGTCCAGATGAAACAGGGCGTTGCCCTGGTCATCGGCATCAACAGCCTTGTGATGAATGGCCAGGATCTGGACATCGGTTGCGGGCCGGTCTCCGCCCCGGGTCAGGGTTGCGATATCCCCGCCAAACCGCATCTTTGCATGGCTGCCGTCTACGGCTTCAATGAGTTTCTGGTAAATGTCATGGAGTTCGGGGCTGTATTTCCGGGGGCGGAAAAAGTAGCCAAAGGGATCCGGGGTGTTAAACCGGGTCAGGTTCAAAATTCCGGAATCCACGGCAGCCAGGGTCACCATGGCCTGCCTGGCCGGATTGCCCCTGGCATCGGTCAGGTTGACCATCACATCCACCCGGCGGTTGGGTTCTGTTTTTTCCGGGGCCTGAATGTCAACATTTATACGGCGGTCTGTGCGGTCAAGGGGCAGGTGGACCAGCCCCACGGACCGTTTGGGCAGTTTTGCGCCTTTGGCTTCTCCGGGCCGGATCACCAGTGCGGATACATACAGATCGTGGCGCATCCAGTTTGGATCAATGGATATGGCAATCTCTTTTTCCCGGTCTGGAAGATCAATGGGCAGGGTTAAAAGATTGTCTGCCCCGTCCACAAATAAAAACCCTTTGCCACCCTGGGGTGCTTTGATCGTCACCCGGGCGGTGTCCCCGGCCCGGTAGCCGGGTTTGTCCAGGGTCAGATCCACCCGGTCCGGCCGGTTCATATCCCTTTGGTCCTGGCCTTTGGGCCGCCAGCCGGCCCAGATGTTTTTGGTGCTTGTCAGGCCCGTGGCAGGATTTTTTATTTCCAGGCGGTATCCCCCCCATTCCACAGGCACACTGACCTGGGCTTTGCTCTGGTCCGGGATATCAAGGTCAAACCGGTCCACGGGATAGAACTGGCTGTTGACCCCCCAGTGCCACGCGTTGTCTTTATATTCCCAGTAATAATCCCTGTGCTCCCGGATCACTGTGACCTTCAGGCCCTGGGCAGCATTCAGCCGGCCCTGGGTATCGGCCAGAATCACTTCAAACTTTGCCGTGCCATTGTTGGGGACCTGATCGGGATCATCTTCTGTACCGGACATATTTCTGATGCCCACAAGGTGTTGGGCCGGCCACACCTGCCAGGAGGCGTTTCGGATCACCGGACGTTCTCCGGAATCGTACAGGCTGACATTGGCGGTGACCCAATGGGGGGATGTGACCTCCTTCCACTGGTTCTCCACCTCAATCACGCCTTTTCCCGCATCGTCCAGGCGGATGTCGTCACAGGTGTTGGTGATGTTGACAAGATCTGTGCCGGCACCGAATTCAAAACCGGGCAGGGTCTTTTTAAACAGAGCCCGTGCCGGTTTTACATGGACCACGGCATTGGCTCGGCTGCCGCCGGCAGGGGCCCCGTACAGAAAGTCACCCTGGATATGGATGGCAAGGGTTTTATCCGGGGTCAAAATATTGTCGTCTGTCTTGTCTATGACCAGTTTCATGCGCTCGGGCAGAAATTCGGATACCAGAAAGGGATACTCCTTAAACCTGGTATTGCCATTGGAAAATGCCACCCGCCATTTTCCTGTCAGCGCATTGGCGGGCAGTTGAAAGCTGGTGTTGAAATGGTTGCCTTTGCCCGGTTTCCAGGTAAACTCCCGGATGGTTTTCCCATCAGGCTGAACCACCTTGGCTGCCACCTTTATTCCCGGTGCCGGCCAGCCATCCTGGTTTCTCAGGATCCCGTCAATGACAACGGTTTCCCCGGGGCGGTAAATGTCCCTGGGGCCGTATACAAACAGCTCCAGGGGTCTGAACCGGGCATCACCCATGGCAAATTCCGACAGATCAAGGGCCGGGGTATCCATGGCCATCAGGCTGATATGACTTCCGTGGGAAACAGACACCAATGCCAGTTTTTCAACATCTGCTTTTATAATGCACTGACCTTCTTTATCTGTTGACTGCTCAAACAATGTCTTTCCATCCCCGTCAACCCCCTTGATAAGAGCCTTTTTAATGGGCTGTGCGGTTGAAAGGCTCTGAATAAAAAATTTAATAGAGGTATCATATACCCTGGCATGTACCCCTAAATCGGAAATGGAAAACCAGGTCATGCGGTAACCGTATTGATACTGGCCCGCACCCCGGAGTACGGCAATATAAATTCCGGGTGTTTTAAGTTCCCTGATATGGGTGATGGGCAGGTTGAACCGGGTGCGTAAATCCTTTTTAATGTCCAGATCCCAGCGGCCGGTATAAACAAACTCTGCAATGTCCGCCAGCTCATCGGACCGGTAATACCTTAACACTGTGGAATCCCAGAATTCATCCTTGAAATCCGTCAGCCGCTCAGGGCGGACCCTGAAAAAATCAATATCTGCCTGTTTGATGTTCAAACTGTCCACGGGCAGCCCCTTGACCAGGTCCGCGGCCAAAATGAATCCCGTGGAACCAAATGCAATCATGGGTTTGGCCGACCGGGTGGTCACCTCATAGATGACTTTTTCGGCCAGGGCCTTACCCTGGGCCGGTGTCAGCCCTTTTGCCACATTGATGATATAGGCGGTGTCCGGTTTTATCTGGGTGAAATAGGCCACATGGGTATCTTTGGCCAGGATCCAGGCACCGTCCACAGGGGCGTCGCCTTCTTCCATAATAGTGAAGTATTTGTTTAAATCCTGTTTGGCATCCAGGGGTAAAGAAAACGTGACTGCCAGGGCATTTTGCCCGTCTACGGTCTGCTGGCCGGCAAACCGGGCTTCAAGTTCTGCGCTTTGGGCTGGGTTAGAAATTGCAAAAATTGTAAAAAGGAGCAGGCATAACGAGATGACCGGTAAAAAAATCAGACGAAAATGTTTCATGTTGTTGTGTCCTTCATTGGGTATCCATGGAAATATTTATCCCTTTTACGGGTACAGTGTACAGTCAATAAAAAAGTACCGGTGCGCTGTACAACAAGAATCAGGATCAGGTCGTTAATTTTTCTGGTAAAAACATTTTCTATCATAACAGTTGAGGGTCCTTTGTGGCAATATCGGTCTTTAAATTGTGTGACTGATAATAATAAATGAGCCATTTTTTATATCGTTATTTGAGCCAATTCTGGCTGATCCTTATCGGCCATATTGGCTATATGAATAATGTGAGGAATCAATCCATATCCTCCTTCCGTTTTCTTTTTTCGGCTAAAATACTTCGCAGACACTGTGACCGCTGCTCCGCGGCTTGTTTTGACCGATACCGGCCTTCGGCCTTGGTTTTTGAGTTTCTCGGGCATGGCTTGAACTAGCTCGCTGGCCTTTTCGCGCAGCTCGTCCGAGTCGACAGCCTGTTGAATTTTCAGGGCCGTCATAAGCACTGCGATGTTATCCGTTGCCTTGAGTATCGCGCGTTCAACACGTTCAAGGCCATCGGGGTCGGTAATCGACTGTCGGGTGTTTCGGATTTCATTGAGTGCTTTGAGTGCCTGGTTTATTCGGTTCTGAAGTTCATCAGCTTGATTGATGCCACAGGATGTTTTTTCCGTCATGGTCCCCATCTCCCTGTTTGGTTTATATTCCAATCCAGGACGATGGTACTTAAATTATGGGGTGTTGTCCAGCGATTTTGATATTTTCTTTCAGTTACCTACTTTTTCAAAATGCACCCTTTGATAATTGATGAAGCGGCTGCAATCCCAAGAAGTTACGCATCCGATCTCCGATCAATTTATTCATTTGATTTACAAAGAATTATCTGATATGGCATTGTTATAAAGTGTGATAAATCTGCTGTAGCCAATTTCTAATTTTATTGTGGAGGTTATATGAAAAACAAATTTATTAACTAAAGCGGGAAACCCGCAACCCATGTGCTTCTCCTCATTTTCTTGTTTTTTTAACGGGAATTGAGGCGTAAGGCACTAAACTTCACATATAGTTTTGTTGCGTTTTGCGCAGCAATCGTTCAACCGAAAAACCGCCAATTTTTAAAGAGAGAACGATGCTGGCAAGGCTGCACCCCGTCGGGGTGTAGATCTTGTTTGTGTTCTCTCAAAGGTGCTTGGCGGTACCGTCGGTTGGGCATGGATCTGATCTATGCCCCTTTTTATTTTAAAAAAGCATCAACAAACTCATTCAATTACGGAATGATAAAATAAAAATAAAAATGACCTTCTAAGAAAATCATATAAATCCAGATGGTTACTTTTTATTTTTTGTTTTGTAAGTGTAAATGAGGCGCAATTACAATAAACAACCGTAGAATAAATCTCAGATTTAAAACAATTTAACCGGAGGCATACAAATGAATCGAAAAAGCAGGATGATACTTTTCGTAACTACGGTAATCCTTATTATGGCGGTAAATGCCGGAGCAGGAGAGTTTACCGTCAAACAGGGCATAAAAAGATTCTCAGATATCGGCCTTGAACCGGTTCGGACCCTGAAACAGGATCAGGGCAAGGGCCTTACCCGGGAATTTCGGCTGAGGCTTCACAACCCTGAGTCTACCCCTGTGTACAACCTGAAAGCCAGGCTGATCCACACCTCGGACCAGGTCGCTATAGAAGACGGGGAGGTGTGGATGGGCAAGATCCGGTCCGGGGAAACCGCTGCCGGACCGGACACCGTCAGTTACCGGGTGGACACGGCCAAAACAAGGCTGATTCCCGAAATCAGGCTGCACTGGCTCATCGAATACGATGATGAAAATGGGAAGCACCATGTGAATGAAATGCTGATTACTGAAATGATTAGAACCCCATAAACTTGTGAACACAGGTGCATACCTGCGTCATTGGATAAAAATACAGGAGATTTCTGATGATTATGAAAAAAGTTACATTGATTGCTGTTTTAAATTTCGGTTTGTTATTTGCGGCATTAAATCCCATCGCATGGGGGCAAAAGTTGGTCGTCAGCCCGACTGTTGGAATAGATAATATGATTGAGGCATTTAAGGATGATAAGCCCAGAATAAGTACTCGTGATCTCGAAGACCAGGAAGCAATATTCAGGGAAGCCTTGAAAAACGGGGTGATCAAGCTCCGTAGAGAGGACTGGGAGTTGGATACAGAGTATTGCAAGGGTCTGGATACGATTACCCTGGCCAAAAAATGTTTTTCAGACTCTTCTTTTTCGCTTGAGATGATGCTTTTCGCTGGCCGTGAAGAAATGGCCTTCATGCGGCTCAGGGTTGCCCATGGAGGATTCGCTGAACTGTTTAAAAGGGATGATATGTGGAAAGGAATTCTTGCCGTTTATGACATGTTAGATACAAAAATTGATCCCAACAGCGAATATAGAGATCTTATCCGTGCGTCTACTACTCATGATGCCCTCGCGAATATGTACTTCTTCCCTCCGTTTAAGAAACAGTTAAAGGGAAGGGAACAACTGTTTTTTGATGCCAATCTCAAGACCCTTAAGCGGTACAGATATTTTTCAAAAAATATTGACCAATATATCGACGGATATAATGATAAGGTCAATCTTCCTTTTTACCGTGAGCCCTTTACTGTGGCATACGTCGCCCTGATGCTTCATGAAAGTCTCAATCAAAAACATTACAATGAGATTATGCCAAAGCTCAGTGAGGTGCGGTTTACACGGGAACAGAAGATGGCAGATATAGAACATTATCTTGATATTGTTATTCCAGCCCTTGAGACGGGTGTGTCCGGGAGCTAGCGTATGGGCCGGGTAACCATATATGATGAAAGCAATAGATTTGTAAGCCAAAAGAGGGAAACACTATGAAACCAAAAACACCAAGAGTTTATTCTGACCGATCATATCGATTGAGCAAGACGCAATTGATCATTTTGATAATTTACATATTATTTGCCGAGGCCTTTTTAAGTACTGTATCTGCTGACCCTCCTCCTCGTTATGGTCCTTCTTTCCAGATATCAACGGGATGTGGTGACAAAATGGCAGTAGCAAAGGAAATGATCGAAGGTACCGACTGGCCACAAACTGCTGACTTTCAAAATGAACAGTGGGAAATTTGGAAAGCCAATCATCCGGAACTCAAGGACTCAGACAGATTAGGACCTGCCACGGGTGCATATAATTGTCATGCCTATATCTTCAATAACAGCCAATATTGGATTCCTGCCCCATCTCGTTATAAGGGCACAAGTCCGGGATGCTATATAGAAGATCCCAACGGAACTATCAGATCAAATGATTTACTCCATAGTTGTACAGTGGATTATGTGGGGAAATGCGGAGATGGCTTTCTTATGAAGCGTAACGATTTAATATACGGAGATGTTTTACCCATATACAGGAAAATCACGAAGGTCAATACTGTTCTGATCATCGACCGCTCGGGCAGTATGGATCACTACGGATACATCGGCCCGGCCAAGAGATCGGCCAAGATGTTTGTGGACCTGATGAAACCTGGTGACGGTATCGGTGTAGTCTCCTTTAATGAATCTGCCTCAGTCAGATATTCGTTCACGACTCTTGATATTGACGGCAGCGTAAAGACCGCCGCGAAAAGTGCAATTGGCGGTATCAGTGCAGAAGGTGCCACGTCCATCGGCGCAGGACTATCCAAAGGACGCTCACAATTAATGGCCGCAGGGTCCAATACCCCGTTTAAAACCATGGTGCTGCTCAGTGACGGGATGGAGAACACGGGTCCGTGGGTTCAATCCGTGATCTCTTCTGTCCGTAACAGTGGTATCCGGGTCTACACCATTGCCCACGGCAGCCAGGAGGTTGATAAAAGGCTGCTCAAAGATATTGCCAAACAAACCGGCGGAAAATTTTTCCGGTCCCCAAGTTCGGCAACCCTGGGAAAGGTGTACTATAATATTACCTCAAACCTGACCGGCACCAAACAGGTGAAAGCCGTGAGCAATACTATTCAGCAGGGTGCTATTCAGACAGCAAACATGACTGTTGATTCCACCATGTCCAATGTGGATTTTACCTGCATGTGGCAGGGCAGCGATATCGACATCGTCCTGGTTGATCCGGATCAGAATGTGATTAATCCGGCAGCGGCGGCCTCGAATGAGGGGATCACCTATACCGAAGGTGAGACCTATGAATTTTACAAGATAGCGGATCCCGCACCGGGGCAGTGGCAAATCCAGGCCACGGGCATGGATATCCCGCCCGAAGGAGAGTCATACACAGTGGCGTCTTCAGGCATCAGCCCCCTTGGTTTGTCCGTGGCGTTTAACAAGCACGAATACCTGCTCACTGAAGTGATGGGGATTACTGCAACGCTTTTTGATCCAGCCCCAATCGCCGGATCAGCCGTTACCGCTGTCATGACCACACCGTCGGCCACATATAACCTGACCCTGCATGACGACGGGGCACACGGGGACGGCGGGGCCGCTGACGGTGTCTACGGCATTTCTTTTGACCATACTGCAGAACAGGGCGCCTACACCCTGGAAGTCTATGCGGAAGGCACATCCAACACCGGCGAATCGTTTAACCGTACAAAAACGGGAACCACAGTTGTGGTCAGGGACTCAGATAACGACGGCATGTCAGACGGCTGGGAAGATTTCAACGGATTGAATAAATACGAGGATGATGCCGGGTTGGATTCTGATGGAGACGGCCTGATCAATATTGAAGAATACCGCCTGCTCACCGATCCACAGGAAGCGGACCCGGACGAAGATGGATTCAATGACAGCCAGGAGATTCGCTGCGGTACAGATCCCTTTGACAGCAGCTTTTATCCCACGGACAGTGACGAAGACGGGCTCTGCGACCAGTGGGAAATTAAATATGAATCGGATCTCAATCCTGCCTCAGATGATGACCTGGATGGACTGACCAATCTGGAAGAATACAATTACCGCTGCAATCCCGAAGCAGGTGACAGTGACGGGGACGGCCTGAATGACAGTGACGAGGTCAATGTCCACGGCACGGATCCCAGCCATGGGGATACGGATTGCGACGGTCTGAATGACGGAGATGAAATCAATATCCATGGCACCGATCCCTTTGATCCGGATTCTGAAGACGATGGTATGCCGGACCGCTGGGAATTGGCCTACGGGCTAAATCCCATGGTTAACGATGCGAATCAGGATGCAGATGGAGATGGGAGGACCAATGTCGATGAGTATAATATGAATACAGATCCGACAAATCCGAATTCACCACCGAGTCCTTATATGAGTATTGTCCTGGATCGTTCGGGCTCCATGCGTGGCGCACGCTGTTCCGCGGCATTGGATCAGGCGAAATCAGATCTGGCCGACTTTTTTAATGAATATCCGCTTGGGCTGGCATCGGTATGGATTTTTAAAGATGACGCCCCAATCCCTTTAACGTCAGGGCACACAGACCAGGCAACCGCATCTGCGACCCTGGAAGGACTGGACCCGGACGGGTGTTTGTGGGGATCGGCCACCCCCCTGGCCGATGCCATTTGCACCGTTGCGGATGATTATCCTTCCGATGACCATGATAGAATTATGTCCCTGCTGACCGATGGGGGAGAAAGTAGTAGCAGCGGTGCATGCAGTGGTGATTCAAGTGAGGCTGAACCGCCGCCGGCAGGCAATTATGACCCTGGTTCATGGCAGCTCAAAGCCTGGCAAAAATGCCGGGATAATGAGCTTGCCGTCAATGTCTGGTTCTGGGATGATTTTGGTAAAGCCGGAATCACATCCGACGGGGGAGAGAAAGGCGACCCGACCAAAAGCGGTGTGGATGATGAAATTTTTTTGCAGGACCTGACGGTTTCGACAGGCGGCAGTTATAACGGAGGGCCGGCGGGTCCCCGGCCGCCGTCATACGAAGAACCGGTTCCGGTTCCCGGACCGGTACTCCTGTTGATTCCATTGGCATTATTGCTTTGCGGGCTGGGGGGCAGGGCGTATTCAAAAAATCGGTCGTAAAAAATAACACCGGGTCGACCGGGCAACCTTGGCTGGTGAGCCGGTGAGATTGAGGGGGCGCTTTCGCCATATTCCAGTCATCCACGCCACTTTTTTAAAAAAGTGAACAATTCAAAATTAATTGGGGTGCAGTTCTTTTGCAGCATGTTTTACCAGAGCTCGCTGTTATGATATTTATCATTTGTTTCAAAAGAGCCGCACCCGAATAAAAACATGCGTGCCGTCTTTGATTGTTTGAAAATGGCTCGAAACACCTGCCATACATGCATTAAGTCATGAGTCACGACAACCCTAACTCCAAACGAAAAAAGAGGGCTCCTGTAACTTAAACCAAATCCATGACCAATCTTAAGCCCCAACTTACATCATCAGCAACTGAAGAATAAATTCAACATGATACGGATTTAGTAGATCAAGGCCTGTCGCCCTGTTGACTGCCGGATTGCCCACATTGCAATGTTGAATCAAGCCGGTTTAAGCCACACGAAAAGCGCAAACGCATATTTTACGTGATTGTCGAACAAACTGTGGTGTCTGTAAACGGCATACTGATGCGATGGAAGTGCCCGGGGTGCAACAGAACAGCAACCGCCTATCCCGATTTTGCCCTCCTGTACAAACGCTATACATTGCCGACTCTGATGGCCTTCAGTCAGGCATATGTCAATGAGCCTACCCATTTATATGAAAGAACTTAAGTTAACCGATGAGTTTTTTTCATGATTTGTTGTGGGCAAACCGCGGTGAAAGACCAGGTCGGCCCATGGCCGTTCGTACCGCCGGCTGGTAGATGGGTGTCCATTGCCACACCAGGTTCTAAGCGCCTGTTTAATAATTGATGAATCGGCTGTAATCCCCTAATTATCAAACAGGCTCTAAGCAAAAAAACAATTTGACCACCGGTTTTAAAAACCTGTGGTATAATACGGGGCAAAACCGCAACGGAGTTTAGCATATGAATACGGTCGCCCCAAAAAAAAACAAAATGAATAAGTTGACCTTTGGATAAAGGCTTGTTCAGATACGCAAGGCAATGGGACTGACGCAGACGGAACTTGACAGCAGAATCGGGGTTTCTCAAAGGATCATCACCATTATGAGAACAAGGCTGAGTACCCCCCCCCGACCCCTAAACTGATAGAATTGGCCCAGGCGTTGAACAAAAGTGTTGACGAGTTGCTGGGGATGGAAAACGGCAATACCGAGGAATATCAGGATATCAAACCCGCGCTGGCAAAAAAAGCTGCGCAGGGCATCCCAACTGCCGTCAAATGATTTAAAGGCCCTTTCGACCTTTATTGATGCCCTGATCCTCAAGCAGCAGGTTAAAAGACACAGGAGTGCATAATGAAGCTAGAGATCATATACAAAAAACAAAAAACGTTTTCCGCCCAGGTGGTGATTTCTCTTGTTTTGCTGCTGGCCGGGGTCATTGTGTTGTCTGCGGCCATGGGCGTGGTTCGCCTGCCTTTTATACAGGTGTTGGCCGTGGTCTGGGAGGCGCTTGGGGGCCGGCAACCTGAGGATGCAATGGCTTGGGCCATTGTCTGGGACGTTCGGCTTCCCAGGATTTTGACCGCTGCCATTGTGGGTGCAGGCCTCTCTGTTTCCGGGGTGGTGTTCCAGGGGATTTTGAGAAATCCTTTGGCAGATCCCTATACCCTTGGCATTTCAGCAGGTGCTGCCTTTGGGGCCTGTGTCGCCTTTTTTTTCAATATGAGCTATCTCCAGGGGGTCAGTGTGGGGCTGTGCGCCTTTGCCGGTGCTGTGCTTACCCTGGCCGTGGTGCTCTACCTGTCCGGCGGTGCTGCCGGTGGGTATTCATCCAACAACCTGATTCTTTCGGGTATTATCGTTGCAGCGATTCTTTCAGCCGGGATCAGTTTCTTAAAATATGCCGCAGATGAACGGGTCTCGGTGATTATTTTCTGGCTCATGGGCAGTTTTACCGCCAAAACCTGGATGGATGCAGGCATTGCCCTTGGTTTTGTGAGCCTAGGCACTGTGGTCTGCCTGTGTTTCAGCAGGGACTTGAATCTTATGGCCCTGGGGGACCGGGCTGCGGCCAGCCTTGGTGTGGATGTGAAAAAATCCCGTCTGATTCTTCTGGCCGCGGCCTCTCTTATGGCGGCCGTGTGTGTGTCCGTGTCCGGCATCATCGGATTTGTGGGGCTTTTGGTGCCCCATATGATGCGCGGGGTTGTGGGGGCCGATACCCAGTGGCTGATGCCGGTTTCCCTTTTGGCAGGAGCCGTGCTGCTGCTGTGTGCGGACACCTTTACCCGGGCCGTACTGCCCTCGGAATTGCCCATCGGGGTGCTCACCGCATTGATCGGGGGACCGTTTTTCTGTTATGTGTTCAAACGGCAGTTTTCCGGAAAACACAAGGGGTAAGCCCCATGGGCTATATATTAAAAAATCTGAGTTTTTCCTATGAAAACCGCTCCATCATTTCCGGCATCAGCCTGGAGATGGAGACCGGGTGCTTCCATGGTGTGCTCGGACCCAACGGCAGTGGAAAAACCACCCTGCTTGACCTGCTCACAGGGCACCTGAAACCGGAAAAGGGCGATATTCTGTTTGACGGCAGGCCCCTGGAGGAGTTGACTCCTGGTGAACTGGCAAAGAGATGTGCCCTGGTGCCCCAGGACTTCCGGATAAACTTTCCCTTTACCGTGGACCAGGTGGTGATGATGGGCAGGTATCCCCATCTGGGCCGTTTCAGTGCGCCGGGGGCAACGGACCGGGTACTGGTGGAACAGGCCATGGCTGCCACGGAGGTCAGCGATTTTTCCCACCGCCATGTCACGGAACTGTCCGGCGGGGAACGCCAGCGTGTGGTCTTTGCCCGGGCCCTGGCCCAGGATACCTCCTGCCTGATCCTGGACGAGGCCACCGCCAACCTGGACATCCGTCATACCCTGGCACTGATGACCCTGGCTGGGAACAAGGTGAAAGATAAGGGGGGTACGGTGATCAGTGTGATGCAGGATCTTAATCTGGCCGCCCGGTTCTGCCGGTCCCTGTTGTTTTTAAAAGATGGGCGGGTCGCAGCACATGGGCCGGTGGACGAGGTGTTTACGGCGCCGGTGATCCAGGAGGTCTTTAACGTGTCATCCACAGTTTATTTCGATGAAACCATTCATTGCAAACAGGTTGTCTTTTCAGGCCCATGATCAGAATGAAATCTGCCACAGATACGCTGGATTTATGACTTCATAAAACCTTATGCCGATGATATCAGGCCCATAATGACCGAATCAAAATCCCCTGCTTTTTCGGATTTGCTCGTAAGCCTCCTGGATTTCAGAAAATTTATCCGTAGCGAACTTGACAAATTCTTCGGGAAGTCCCTTGGCCTGGATTTTATCCGGATGATACTCCTGGACCAGAGTCCGGTATCTCTTTTTTATCTCCTCATTGCTCGCACTTTCATCGCATTGAAGCACCGCATAATAGGGTTCGGCTTTTTCAACATACCTGGATTTAAGCCGGTTATACTCTGATTGGGAAAACCTGAAAATCCGGGAAGCAGATAACAGCATCTGTTCCTCAGCATCAGAGATATTGCCGTCAGCCGAGGATACTCTGAGCAAAACATCCATCATCAATTCAATGATATTGGCATGGTATTTAAATACCGAGTAAAACTGCCGGGCAAAATCCTCAAACGTCTGGGAAGATGTCACGGCATTTCTGAAAATATTTTTGGCTGTCTCACGAGTTGATGCATCAAGTTGAAGATCATTAACCATAAAACGTTCAACAACTTTGATCTCCTCTTCACTTATCCGGCCGTCTGCTTTGCTGATTTTAGCCAGCATGGAAAACGCCGCAGTAAAAAAAACAAGCTGGGCCTCCTCATTCGAAGACAAACCGGGGCGGTTACCGCCCGGAATGGAACGTAAATATTCCTCCTCTCTTTTATCCACAAAAGCGTGGCCAAATGCAGCTCCAGCCACAGCTCCCAGGGGGCCGCCCAACGCCAGTCCGATGGTTCCGCCAATCACTTTTCCAAGCCAACTCATATATAAGCCTCTGAATTTAAAAAAATTCCCTAAACACTGGATTATTGAGCTTTACAATATACAAATACAAATTTTACCCTTGCCACAAAATTTAAGATTATATATAAACTCTTAAATACCCATCGTCAAATATTAACAGGAAAAAGCCTAAGCATGGAGATTAAAAACATCGTTGGAGCGATTATTATTTTTTTCAATATGACAGGCCTTGGATTCCTGTTTTACATTGGTATTTCGAAACTTTTTAAAACGTATGACGAAAAAGAGAAACAAGAATTACGCAATGTTGATGCAGTCCCAATGAATGAGATTCAACCAATTGTAATTGATGAAAATATTATACCTGATGAAGATGATCTGCTAAAGGATATGGACCTTTCTGATCTTGACGGCTTGGATCTAGACGCTTTTGATTAACGAAATGTACAAAAACACCGTTCCAACAATTAAACATTTTATTATATCGGTATTGGCTTTATTCGTCATACCGGGGTGTGCTTCCCATGGGACACAGTCCGGATCCCCGGTGTACGATGACTGCGTCACAGAGCAAGGCACCCGGTCGCCTGGAACTTTTCTCAGCGACACCGTGCTCATGGCCCGGGTAAAATCAAAATTGATGTCCGATGACATGATGGATGCTACACGCATCCACATCAAAGTCCGCCATGGTGTGGTCTATCTGGATGGTTGGGTAGATGACGCATACCAGAACCGCATGGCCCGGGATCTGGCTAGAAGTATTGACGGGGTGGTCCGGGTGGTCAGTCGGCTTCGGAACGCCAATCCGGGCACTGTATTCATCAAGCCTTAAATTACGACCAACGCCTGATCCGGAGATCAACTGACCTTTTTTTTAGGCCAGCGCTTTTTCTTTTTTATCTTGTCTTTGACCGGAGCGCACCTGGTTTCAATGGTGCCCGGGCCAAGAATGGTTTCAATCTCTTGGAAAAATCCGGGACAGGCATCGGATTTGTAGTCATCTGATAACTTAACCATCACATCCGGATGTTCCGGATCAATGTGAATGTTGAACAAAGAGACACAATTTCCGGGATATCGCTCAATCACAGGTTTGAGTTGATCAAACACCTCAAGTCCATGGTGCTGGGCATCCACCTGCATGACAATACCCGCAGCCCAAAGGGTTTCAGCCTGGGTTACAGGCACAATGACTTCACCGATCAGCTTAACGGTATTCTCTTTTCTTTGGACTTCAGCTTCAACAATGACCACCTGCTCCTGGGACAAAAACGTGTGAGTTCTGGCATACAGATTGGGAAACACCACCAGTTCCACGGTTGAATACTGGTCCTCAATGCTGCAAAAAGCCATCAAGTCCCCTTTTTTGGTCTTGTGAATTTTCTGCACCTTCAGGTTTCCGGCGATGCGGATCATCTTTTCATCTTTTTGGTCCTGGAGCGTGACCGTATTAACACTGGCAAATTTGCGTATGATATCTGCATACTCATCCATGGGGTGGCCCGTGATGTAAAACCCCAGCGCTTCTTTTTCCAGTTCCAGCAAAACCTTTCCCTCCCATTCATCAATGTCAGGCATTTTAGGGATACTGGAGGGAAGGCTGATGCCCACACCGGAGTCGGCAAACAGATCCAGCTGGGCATCTGACTTTTCCTTCTGGATTCTGGCGCCATGATCCAGGGCATCCTCAAGCACCGCCATCATCTGGGCGCGTTTATCCCCGGTGGCGTCCATGGCCCCGCATTTTATCAGGGCTTCAAGCACCTTCTTATTGGCCTTGCTCAAATTCACCCGTTCGCAGAAATTATAAAGGCTGGTATATGCTCCTTCCTTTTCACGGTTTTCAACAATGGCTTCAATGGCAGCCTCTCCCACGCCTTTAATGGCAGCCAAACCAAACCGGATACAATCATCATTCACATTGAAAAAGGCGTCACTCTGGTTGACATCCGGGGGCAGGACCTTGATGTTATGGGTTTTGCATTCATCCATGTACTTGAGTACTGAATCGGAGTTGCTGCGTTCGGACGTCATCAGGGCCGCAATGAATTCAACGGGAAAATGGGCTTTGAGAAAAGCCGTCTGAAATGCGATCAGGGCATAGGCGGCGGAATGAGATTTGTTAAAGCCATAGCCGCCAAATTTCTCCATCAGGTCAAAAAGCGCTTGAGCCTTTTGGGGATCATGCCCGTTTTCCTGGGCGCCTTTCATAAAAAGTGCCCGGTGCTCCTCCATCATGGCGGCAATCTTTTTTCCCATGGCTTTTCGAAGCCCGTCTGCCTGGGCCATGCTGTAATTGGCAAGCACCCCGGCAATTTTCATGACCTGTTCCTGGTACAGGATGACCCCATAGGTCTCGTCAAGTACAGGCTCAAGTTCGGAAAACAGATATTCCACAGGTTCCCGGCCATGCTTTCGTTCCACATAGTGATCGGCCATGCCCGAATCCAAAGGGCCGGGCCGGTATAGCGCCACAAGGGCCACAATGTCTGAAAAACTGGCCGGTTTCAGCCGGGCGATCAGCTCCTTCATACCGGAACTTTCAAGCTGGAATACCCCGGTGGTATCGGAATTCTGCAAAAGTTCAAAGGTTTTCGGGTCTGAATAATCAAGGTGAAGCAGGTCCGGCGGCGTCTTGCCCTGTTTTTCAATCAACGCAATGCAGTTTTTAATCACCGTCAGGTTACGAAGCCCAAGGAAATCAAATTTTACCAGACCCTGTTTTTCGGTGAAGTTCATGTCAAACTGGGTAATGGTTTCACCATCTTTACCTTTGAACAGCGGCAGATATTCACACAGGGGTTTATCGGACACCACAACACCTGCAGCATGGGTGGATGCATGCCGGGGCAGCCCTTCAAGCAGCATGGCAACCTCAAGCATCTGGGTTTTGATCTCTGTTTCGCTGCATTTCTCACGAATGGCCGGCACCTCTTCCATTGCCTTGTTTAAATTTTTGGCCGTGTCGGGGATCATTTTGGCCACTTCATCCACTTCGGAAAGGGGAACGCCCAAGGCCCTTCCTACATCCCGGATAACGGCCTTGGCTTTAAGTTTTCCAAAGGTGATAATCTGGCACACATAGTCCGGACCGCCGTAGCGTTCTACGGTATAATCATAGACGAGTTCCCTGCCCTCAATGCAGAAATCAACATCAATATCAGGCATGGAAATACGGGCCGGATTTAAAAACCGTTCAAAAATCAATCCGTGTTCAATGGGATCAAGGGCGGTAATGCCCATGGCGTAAGCCACCATGGAACCGGCCGCAGATCCCCTGCCCGGCCCTACGGGTACCCCTATTTTTCGTGCATGATTGATAAAATCGGCCACAATGAGAAAATATCCGGGAAATCCCATTTTAAGAATAATGTCAATCTCGTATTTAATCCGTTCCCGGTAAACCTGTTCATCAATATCGGGAGTCTTTTCCCTGATTTTGGCAAGACGTTTTTCAAAGCCTTCCATAGCAAGTTTTTGAAACAGTTCGTCCTCGGACAGTCCATCGCCAAGGTCATACCGGGGGAAGTGATAGGATTTCTTGCCAAAATCCACGTCGCACATATCTGCAATCAGCTTTGTATTGGATATGGCATCGGGAAAATGGCCAAGGGAATCGGCCATCTCCTGTCTGGATTTGAAATAGAGCTGGTCCGAATCAAATTTAAACCGGTTTGGATTGTCAAAGGTATCTCCGGTCTGGATGCACAAAAGAATGTCATGGGCTTTGGCATCACCGTTGGACAGGTAGTGGCAGTCATTGGTGGCCACCAGGGGAATGGAAAGACGCTTGCTCATCTCCACCAGAGCATCGTTTAAACGGTGCTGGATCTCCATGCCGTTTTCCTGGACTTCAAGGAAAAAATTTCCCTCACCCAGGGTGTCAAGATAATACCGTGCCAGGTCATCTGCTTTTGCCTGGTTCCCTGCCAGAATGGCCTGGGGAATATCCCCTTTCAGGCATGCAGAAAGCCCCACAAGGCCTTTGGCATGTTCGGCCAGAAGCGCCTTGTCTATTCTGGGCTTAAAATAAAAGCCATTCAGCTGGGCCACGGAAACCAGTTTGCAAAGATTGGCGTAACCCTCTCTGTCCTTGGCTAAAAGCACCAGGTGGCTTAATCCCTTTCGATCAAGCTGGGTCCTGTCATTTAAGGTTCTGGGGGCCACGTAGACTTCACACCCCAGTATGGGTTTAATGGCGGCTTTCTGGGCTTTTTCATAAAACTCGGCCACACCGAACATGGTGCCGTGGTCTGTAATGGCCACGGCATCCATGCCATATTCCGTACACCTTGTCATCAGGTCATTCAACCGGATGGCTCCGTCAAGCAGGGAGTACTCGGTGTGAAGGTGCAGGTGATAAAAGGGGATATCCTGATTATGGGTCTGATGATCAATCATGGGAATTTAATTGCTCTCTACTCTATAATTGGGGGCTTCCTTGGTGATGGCAACGTCATGGACATGGCTTTCCCTTAATCCGGCCGCAGTGATCCGGATAAATGTCGCCTTTTGGTGCAGCTCTTCAATGGTCGCCGCCCCAAGATATCCCATACCGGCTTTGAGGCCGCCGATCATCTGGACAATATTTTCCCGGATGGTGCCACGGTAGGGAATCCGGCCCACAATGCCTTCGGGAACCAGCTCTTCATTTTCACCGGTATCTTTCTGATAATATCTGTCGGAACTGCCCTTTCTCATGGCCTCCACAGACCCCATGCCCCGGTAGGCTTTATATGAACGGCCCTGGTAGATAACGATCTCCCCGGGACTCTCTTTGGTACCGGCCAGAAGGCTGCCCAGCATAACGGAATGGGCGCCTGCGCCCAGGGCTTTGGAGATATCTCCGGAAAATTTGATTCCGCCGTCGGCAATCAAGGGCACACCTGTTTTCTTTGAGATCCCAGCGCAGTTGAGCACAGCGGTAAGCTGGGGCACGCCAACACCTGCAACAATACGTGTGGTGCATATGGAGCCTGGTCCGATACCGATTTTAACGGCATCCACACCGGCATCAATCAATGCCTTTGCCCCGGCCTCTGTGGCGATATTCCCGGCAATAAGCTGGCAGGCGGGGTACGCGGCCTTGATCCGCTCAATTGCAGTGATCACATTTTGGGAGTGGCCATGGGAGGTATCAATCACCAGCACATCGGCCCCGGCAGACAAGAGCGCTTCCACACGCTCCATCATATCGGATCCCACACCAATGGCAGCACCAGCCCTCAGGCGCCCCAGGGAATCTTTGCAGGCATTGGGATATTTTCTGATCTTTTCAATATCCTTGATGGTGATCAGCCCTTTAAGTTTGCCCTGGGGATCCACCACCAAAAGCTTTTCAATCCGGTGTTTGTGGAGCATAATTTTAGATTCTTCCAGACTGCATTTTTCAGGCACGGTCACCAGGTTTTCACTGGTCATCACCTCCCTGGCCGGTTTATCCAGCCGGGTCTCAAAACGAAGATCCCTGTTGGTGACAATGCCAACCAGCTTATCGCCTTCCACAACCGGAATACCTGAAATCCGGTATTTGGCCATAATGGCCAGCACATCGGAGATGGTGGAATCGGGATGAACCGTTACAGGGTCAACAATCATACCGCTTTCACTCTTTTTTACCCGGTCCAGTTCAACCACCTGCTCGGCAATACTCAGATTTCTGTGAATAAATCCAATACCGCCGGACCGGGCCATGCTGATGGCGGTATCTGATTCGGTCACCGTATCCATGGCAGCACTGACGATAGGAATGTTGAGTTCAAGTTCCTTGGTCAAACGGGTGCGGGTACTCACTTGGTCAGGCAGAATGGCTGAATAATCAGGAAGCAGGAGCACATCATCAAAAGACAGTCCCTGTTCTGGTAATACATTGGACATAACAATAGGCCTCCAGGAAGGAAAGGTGTTTATTTAGACCTGAATCCACGGCATAAAGTTTGTTGAGAATTGAAATTATTGGGAAATCTTGATTTTGGCTTTCACCTACCAAGTGAGGAGCAGATAGAATTTTCTCAATAATTTCAGCACAGATCAAAAACCATGTCGCGCATTTAGGTGTATACTTTAAAAAAGTATATAAACAAGTCCTTCTACCAAAAGCATAAACTTTTTACAAGATCATTCCTAGGGAAATTCCCATAAAAGCCCTATAATCATTTAAGGCCCATGGTCCTGTAGTTATTCTGCAACACCCAGGTGGATCGCTTTTGGTCCAAACACAATCTAATATTTGTTTCATTATTGATTATCTGATATAGCACCGTCAGACACATTTAACTATGGGTTTTATTACCGTTGACAAGGATGAAAAATGGGGAAAAAAATTGGCGTGATAACAGGAGGGGGGGACTGCCCCGGACTTAATGCAGTCATCCGGGCCATTGTAAAAGCCGGTGATATGCAAGGCTATACGACCATAGGCATTCGAGGCGGTTTTGACGGACTTTTGACGCCGGTTCTGGCGGATCCGCTCACGGTCCGGGATATGGACGGGCTTCTTATTCGTGGTGGTACCATTTTAGGCACGGCAAATGCCGGCCGGTTTTCATCGAAAACCGGCCAGGGTGAAACACGAAAAATACCTGAGGATCTTATGACCCAGGTAAGGCAGACCATAGAAGCCTTAGGCCTGAACGCACTTGTGGTGATCGGCGGGGACGGCACCCTGACCACAGCTCTGCAGATGCATGAATCAGAGCTGCCTGTGATCGGTGTGCCTAAAACCATTGACAACGATCTGGATGCCACCCAGCAGACCTTTGGATTTGACACCGCCGTGGCTTGTGCCGTGGATGCCCTGGACCGGCTGCATTCAACAGCCCAGAGCCATAACCGGGTCATGGTGCTTGAGGTCATGGGCCGATATGCCGGCTGGATTGCTGTGTATGCGGGCATTGCCGGGGGAGCGGATGTTATTCTGATTCCAGAAATAAAATTCAATATGCCGGCCATTGAGAAAAAAATCAGGGCCCGGGAAGCCACAGGCAAATTATTCACCATTGTTATTGTGGCTGAAGGCGCAAAACTTGACGACACCATGGTGGTGTCCGATGATGATAAAACAGACAGAGAAGTACGCCTTGGCGGCATTGGTAACGTCATTGCCAAAAAAATTCAGGAAAAGACCGGCAAAGAGAGCCGGTGCGTGGTCCTTGGCCATCTCCAGCGCGGAGGCCAGCCAACCCATTGGGACAGACAATTATGTACGCGGTTCGGCGTTCAGGCGGTACATATGGTCGCAAACGGGAATTTCGGTAAAATGGTCGCACTGAAGCCCGATGGCATGATGGGCAGTGTAGATTTAAAAGATGCCGTAAACAGAATACGCAGTGTTGATCCTGACGGGGAGTTGGTCTTGACGGCCAGAACCCTTGGCATTTGTTTTGGTGATTAAATCAGGAGTCCGTCCATGTTATATACGGTTAACCCCCATACCCCCCAGGCACGAATCATATCCCGGGCCGTGGCCAGTCTTAAAAAAGGCGGTATTATCGCCTATCCCACAGATACATTTTATGGTATCGGCTGTGATATTATGAATAAAAAGGCCATTGAAAAAATATACCAGATCAAACAGCGGAAGAAAACCAAACCGTTCAGCTTTATCTGCCCGGACCTGAAAAATATCTCCACCTATGCCAAAGTATCCAATATCGCCTACCGCCACATGAAGCGTTTGCTGCCAGGGCCCTATACGTTTATTCTGCCCGGGTCAAAAATGGTGCCCAAGATTATGCTGACAAAAAGAAAAACCGCAGGGATCAGGGTTCCGGCCAATCAAATCGCCATCAGCCTGGCCCAGGAGCTTGGAAACCCCATTATTTCAACCTCGGCCACGGACCCTGACGGTGACGTGTTTGAAGATGCATCCCTGCTCCATGATTATTTCGATGCAAGGCTGGACATGGTCCTGGATGGCGGTCCTGTACCCAACGCCCCATCTTCGGTTATCAGCCTGGTTGAAGATGAACCTGAAGTGATCAGGCATGGTGCCGGCGAGGTTGACTTTTTTTGACCAGGGGCCCTAGGCTTAATTAAAAACATACCTGAATTGTTCAGACAATCTGGAACCCAGATTCACATCCTGGAACAGGGTTTCAGCCAGTTTTTTGATCAGCGTCATCTTATCCGATTTGGGGTAAACCGGGATCAGTTCCCCTTCAATGCCGGCCAACTGCCCGGCCCACTGAACGGCGTCATCTAAATTGCCGATACGATCAACAAGCTTCAGTTTCATGGCGGTCTGACCGGTATACACCCTGCCGTCAGCCAGTTTGGTCATGATATCGGTCTCCATATTCCTGGCATCCGCGACATCGGATACAAATTGGGCGTGCAGTTCATTCACAAGATTCTGAAACAGCTGTTTTTCAGTGTCTTTAAGGGCTCTCATGGGAGAACCCATGTCTTTATATTCGCCACTTTTTATGACCACAGGGGAGATACCAATTTTTTTAACGATCTGTTCAATATTGGCATACTCCATGATCACACCGATTGAACCGGTTATGGTGCCGGAATTTGCCACAATACCCTGGGTGGCACATGCGATATAATATCCCCCGGAGGCTGCAACAGAACCCATAGAAGTGATGACGGTTTTGACATCCCGAATCTTCATCAATTCCCGGTAGATTTCCTGGGAAGGCCCGATTCCTCCGCCTGGACTGTCAACCCTCAAAATAATCGCCTTAATGGCGTCATCATTCATGAATCTTTGAAGATCCTTGATAATTCTTTTTGAGGATAAAATAGGTCCTGTCACCTCAACCACACCGATATTGCCACGGGGAGAGGCTATGGCACCGCCCAGACTGCTGTTCACTGCAAGGGTGCCTAATACGGCAATGCCGGACACGGCAATCAGGCCAAATGTGACGCAGGCGCAGATAACACAAAGAAAAAACAACAAAGGATGGCGTCTGGCAAACATAAGGGTTTTTCCTTAAACGTATGACTTCTTTTCAAACAAACGATAAAAAAGGCCGGATGCCCTGTTAGGGGATCACTCCGGCCATAACATTTAAAAAACTGCAATCCTGCTGCTGTTGGATGTTGGATTACTCGTTTTCTTTTTTCTCCGCTTCCAATTTTTCCTGGATGTTGTTTCTGAGCATCTCTCCAAATGCGGATGCAGCAGGTTTGGCACTTTTTGCAATTTCTTCAAGATATTTGTTGTCATCATCATCATCATCAAGACGCTTGATGGACAGGCCGATCCGTCTTTCATCGGAATTGATATTCATTACCTTGGCAGTAATTTTTTCACCGATCTGGTAATGCTCTTTGGGGCTTTTGATATTTTCCTTGCTGATTTCAGATACATGAACAAGCCCTTCAATGCCTTCTTCAAGCTCTACAAATATGCCGAAATCGGTGAGATTGGTGATGACACCGGAAATTTCCTTACCCACGTCATATCGTTCGGCAACAGTTTCCCAAGGATCCACCTGGGTCTGTTTGATCCCCAAAGAAAATCGTTCATTGGCCTTGTCAATATCAAGTACAACGGCCTGGATGATATCGTTTTTCTTATAGATTTCAGAAGGATGCTTGATCCGTTTGGTCCAGGATATATCAGAGATATGAACCAGACCGTCAATGTCGTCATCAATACCGATGAAAAGACCGAATTCGGTAATATTCTTAATTTTTCCCTCAATGATGGTGCCCACGGGATATTTCTGGGAAATGACTTCCCAGGGATTTTCCACAGTCTGTTTGATGCCAAGAGAGATCCTGCGGTTTTCAGGTTTAAGATCCAGAACAACAGCCTCAACCCGTTCGCCCACGGCAACTATCTGGGACGGGTGACGGATTTTTCGGGTCCAGGACATTTCAGAAACATGGATAAGACCTTCAACACCCTCTTCAAGCTCAATGAATGCACCGTAATCCGTCAGGCTGACCACCTGACCTTCAATCTTAGAGCCAGTGGGATATTTCTCAGCAGCCGTTGTCCAGGGATCGGGTGTCAGCTGTTTCATACCCAGGGATACCCGTTCCTTTTCAAAATCAAAGGAGAGAATTTTCACCTTAATCTGATCGCCAACGGCGAACAACTCAGAGGGATGTTTAACCCGTCCCCAGGAAATATCGGTAATGTGAAGAAGTCCGTCAACACCACCAAGATCAACAAAGACACCGTATTCCGTAATATTTTTGACAATACCTTCCATGACTTTGTCATTTTCAATGGAAGCCAGGGTGGCACTGCGCATTTTTTCTCTTTCAGTTTCAAGAAGCACCCGGCGTGACAGAACAATATTGTTTCTTTTCTTGTTGTACTTGAGAATTTTAAAGGTATAAGTCTGGCCGACCATTTCATCCATGTTGCGAATGGGCCGCAGATCCGCCTGGGATCCCGGCAAAAAGGCCTGCAGTCCGATATCAACGGAGAAACCGCCTTTAACACGGCTGGTGATGACCCCTTCAATGGTACCGTCATCGTCGTAGATATCCTTGATGGCATCCCATACTTTAACCTTTTTGGCTTTCTCACGGGACAAAAGAACGGTCTCTTCTTCTTCATCCCATACTTCAATCATTACCTCAAACTCGTCGCCCACGTTGACGCTGACATTGCCGTCTTCATCAATGAATTCATGAACTGAGATCTGCCCCTCAGATTTATATCCCACATCCACAAGGACTGTTTCCCTGCCGACGGAGATCACTGTTCCGGTGACAACCTGTCCCTCTTCAAATTTACTAAGGCTGGAATCATAGATATCCAGCAGTTCTTCCATGGTCTCTTCTCCGGTAAGTTCGATTTCGAACTCTTTTGCCTCATTTTGGGTCTCTAATTCTTCATTCATGTTTTGGTTTTCTTCAGCAATGTTGTTCATTAATGTTTATCCCCCTAATCAATAATGTTACCGGCCTTTGAATCACAGGGAAAAGATAACAAAGGCAGGTACAATTGCGTCTTATACCAACGCAAAAAGGAAAAATCAAGAAATTCCAGAACTTTTTAGAGCTTGTTTGGTCGTTAGGGGATCGAAACAAAATCTCATGAGAATGAGAACCCAATTCCCCCAAATTTTCTGTTAATAGCCGGACTATTAACAGAAAATTTGGGGGAATTGAAGCCATTTTCATGGGATTGCAGCTGATTCATCAATTATCAAACAGCTCTAAGTCTCCATCAAGGTACGCCAAAAAGACAAGCAGATGGGTGATTTTATTTTGAGCATGGGCCTTCACCGATCATGATTCTACGTTTCATTTTTTCCACCACCTGGAAAACATCTAATTCGGTGGCATCTATCAGAATAGCATCCGCAGCCGGTTTGAGAGGGGATACAGTACGTTGGGTATCATCCGCATCCCGTTTAACCATATCTTCGAAAATTTTTTCAAATGAAATCCCTGGAGCGTTTAACTCCTCAAATCGCCTTTGGGCACGTACGCGAACATCAGCGGTCAGGAAAAACTTATATGAGGCATTGGGAAACACAGCCGTTCCCATGTCCCGGCCTTCGAACACGGCATCCCTTTGTTCGGCAATGGATTTCTGAATACCTAGTAATGCCTGTCTGACCTGGGGCAGGGCCGATGTAGCCGAGGCCAGCATACTGATCTCATTGGTTCGAATGTACGCGCTGATATCCCGGCCTGATGATGTCAACACAGGTTGCCGGTCTTCCATGATAAAAGCAAGATCAAGACAGGCAAGAAATTGTTCAAGCCGGGCACTGTCTTTCCAGTTGACCTGCCGGTGCTGAATTTCAAATGCAACGGCTCTGTACAAAGCCCCGGTGTCCACATAAACACAGCCAAGCTCTCTTGCCAGGGCCTTTGACACGGTTGTTTTACCGGCACCGGCCGGTCCATCAATGGTAATAATACGCTTGGCCATTATTTATTTGCCTGTAACACTGATAATCGCATCTACGCATGTTTGATTCTCCTGCTGCGTACCGGCATTGATACGAAGAAAGCTGTCATAACCATAAGATGCCAGAGAACGCACAACCACACCTTTTCGAAGCAGTTTCTCACAGATCTCCCGGGAACCGGTTTTTACATCCACCATAAGAAAATTAGCCTGGGTGGGCAGCACCTCAAAACCGGCTTGTGTCAATTGTTGGGTTATAAAATCAATACCCTGGTGGGTACCGGAAATGGTTTTGGACAGAAATCGCGTATCTTCCAGGGCGGCCTGGGCTGCAACCTGGGCAAGGGTATTCACATTAAAAGGCTGGCGTATCCGGTTTAAAATTTCAGCAACAGTTTTATCCATAATTCCGTAACCGATACGGAAACCGGCAAGCCCGTAGGCTTTGGAAAACGTCCTTAATGTGACAACCCTTGGATCCGTCAACGGATCAGCCAAGGCATTATAAACCGAATCGTTGCGTACAAATTCAATATATGCTTCATCCACGATAATCAACACATTGTCCGGCAGTTTATCTGCAAACCGTAAAAACTCATCCTTGGTGATTGCAGCCCCGGTGGGATTAAAGGGATTGGTCACAAACACCAGTTTTGTTTCAGGCGTAACAGCGTTGACAAGACCGTCAAGGTTGGTGGAAAAATCTTTTAAGGGAACCATGACCGGAACGCCCTTTGCGGTTTTCACACTGATCTCATACATAAGAAAGGAAGGCAGCGGCATCACTGCTTCCTGCCCGGGATCCAGAAATCCATGGGCAAGCAGGGCAATGATATCATCGGAACCGTTTCCTATGACCAGATTTTCCATCTGCACATGGTATTTTTCAGCCAGTTTCTGACATAATGTAAAAGGGACCGGTTCAGGATACCGGTGCATCTGAGGCAATTTCGATAACACTGCCTGGGCCACTTTGGGTGAACAGCCAAAAGGATTTTCATTGGAGGCAAGTTTTACCGCATTGTTAATACCATACTCACGCTCTACCTCACTTAATGGCTTGCCGGCCTCATAGGGTTTTATGGCCTTGATGGACGCACTGACTGAAAACGACATGAAGGATGTACTCCATTGCTTTGCGGTTTGGATAAAAGACGAATAATAGTTCTTTGTCTGACCTGAACAATAATCTTAGAGCTTGTTTCTTTCATGATTTGTTGTGGGCAACCCTACACTGAAAGACCAGATCGGCCGATGGCCGTTCGTTGAAATTAAGTGAAAAAAGCATAATACCATCAAAAGAAAACAGGAACAAATTAAGGAAAAAAACGAAAAGCACGGGACAAGATCGCCCTGCCCGGTACTGTGAGAAGAAGATGATCGGCTTGCAACTATGGTGTATGACCATCTTTTGTTAATTGCTATCGTTTTTTTTCATAATTATTCGGCTTGTCCGATTGAAAAAAGTCCTTACCACAGTCTCTGGGCAGCCAGTAAAAGGACTGAGCAAGATAATCATCGTCAAAAATAATCTTGTACTGACACTGCCTGACAAACTGATTTTGGCTGTCGCGAAAGTTAAAGATATAATCCCACTCCCGTGCACCAATCTTTTCCGAAAAATGGGGAACTCCAATCAGCTGATAAATCGTCTGCTTTCCCATCCCCGGACCGAGGCTGTGCAAATTACTCACACTAGGAAAACTCCCCCCTTTATTCCAGGCATAAGCCTTGTCGGGGAAAACTACCTCTTCCGGTATGCCTTCATCGCTGATATTCCTGCTAATCTTAGAAGTACAGGCCGACAAAGCTATAAAGAGGGCCATCATAACAACATATTGTATCGATTTCATATCTATATCCTCAACTATTATCTTATTCTCGTCTTTTACCACTGATAGCCCACGCCAACCGAAAAACCGGCATCCTTTTGATTGAGGCTGGCGCTTCCCTTGAAAATCCACTTTCCATTGTCGCTTATTGCCGAGTAACCAATAGCCAGAGCACTTTGACCACGATAAGTCCCAGCACCAGCGGTTATCAAATTTGTCCCCGGCGTATAGGCCTGAGGCAGGGAAGCAGCTGCAAGAGCCGTAGCCGTACCCCGATTACTGTCATCACCAATCTCATCAAGCTGCGAAAGATTGACCGCATCTCCAGGATGTGTTCCTGGTGCAACATTAGTTATCTTATGATCAGCAGCATTAATGCCATTTTGGGTTACACTCGGTCCTTCGTTAATAAACAGTCCATTGCTGTTGATCTGGGTATCGCCGGTGTTAACGCTGTTAAGCTGGAGATTAGGATTAAGATCGAAGGTCAATTCATTATTTGTTTTACGAATCGAAATATTGCGATCTCTGTTATTGAAATCTACAGTATCGTTCGGCCTAACATTACTCGAATTCTCCCCATTAGCAGAAATATTAAATCCCGTATTCGCTACCTGAAAAATGCTTACAAGCTGGTCTTCTGTAGCAGCCTGACCAGAACGAATGTTGTTCGGATCAAAGTTCTTGTTGGTCAAACCGTTTACAGTACCGGTATCACCGTTTACCGTTACAACATTATTCCCGTCGGTGACGGTTACCTGATCAAACCCAGGTCTCTTAGTCATGCCAATAACCACCTGATTGTCTTTAACCTCTGTCGCCAGATTGTTGCCTAAAAAATTCGTATTGGTTAAATCACCCGATAGAATCGAGAACTCACTGCCCAATTTTTGCTGACTTCCATCACTTCCCGAATCTAAATTGGTATCCGCCTTGAAGGTGATTGGCTGATTAACCGCTGTGTTCAAACCAACCAAGGCATCGCCAACGTTATCATAGGCAACAGTCCCACCAGTAGATGGATTACCACTTGTAAGCGTATAACTTGGGCCTTTAATGCTGCCGTCAGGATTGACTGCAGCGCCACCCCCTAAAGCTCCTACCGTGTTTTTTAACTGATTAACATTTACCGCATCGTCCTCTTCCGTTCCAGCGGCAAGATTAGTCACCCTTGTTGGTGTACTTAATTGAGGTCCGTTAGGGTTTAATGTTGAAATATGAATATTGGTAGCAGTTACAGGAGATTCTCCTGGATTAGGAACACCACCAGTCGTTTGATCTGGTGTGTACCATTCGACATTTCCACTGGAATCAACATAACGCATCAATTGCACCATAGCACCACCCACATCTCCGATATATGAGAATGGAGAAGCACCTTCTACCAATGTTTGATTCTGAATCTGTACATTATATAAGGAATCTTTTAACTGCTCGTAATTAACGCCATCGGTATCATTTGTACCAGCAGCAACATTAGTTATTTTCTTAGATCCCGCGTTAACTCCGTTCCTGGTTAAGGCAACCGTACTTGGATCAGCTGCATTATCACCCAAAACAACGGAATCCAATTCCTTTAACTCTTTAGCCAGGCCAACGGTCACTGTGTTATCATTGTTAACAATTGTATAGATGTTTTTACCCGCATCTGAATTGGTAAAGTCTGTATTACTCGTATCACCCACTATCTTAAAGGTATCATCCTGTTTAATTTCGTCATCAACACTAAGCGTTGAACTCGCCCCTTCGATAGTAAAGGCAGAATTTTTTAACTGCCTGTAATTAACCCCATCAGTATCATTTGTACCATCAGCAACGTTAGTTATTTTCTCGGATCCCCCATTAATTCCGTTCTTGGTCAAAGCAACCGTATTTGAATCAGCTGCATCATCACCCAAAACAACGGAATCTAAACCCTTTAAGTCTTTAGCCAGGCCAACGTTCACTGTGTTATCATTGTTAACAATCGTATAGATGTTTTTACCCGCATCCGACTTTGTAAAATCTGTATTGCTGGTATCTCCTGTTATCTTAAAGATATCATCCTGTTTAATTTTATCATCAACACTAAGCGTTGAACTCGCCCCCTCAATGGTAAAGGCAGAATTTTTTATTTGCTCTTGCAAACTGTTGGTAATAACAAATAACTGGCTGCCATTAACAGCATCAGTACTCGCTGATGTAATTGCGCCCGGGGCAACATGTTTGATCTGGCGCTCAAAATCCGCTGCACCAATGGAAACCTGGTCACCAACCATGACATTGTCATATCCGGCAAAACCGGAATACGAAACCGTACCAATGGCGGCTCCATTTATAGCTTCAGCATCTTTTTTTGTCGTTGACCCCGCACCCAGCGCAACAGAATTATCTTTGGTTGCTTTAGAACCAATACCAAACGCCGTGGAACCAAAATTCTCCGCCCTCGATCCTGAACCAATGGCTACTGATAAGGGCCCAATAGCTTTGGATTGAACACCCAGGACAACAGACCCCGCACCATTTGCCTCTGTTTTGATATAACGAGTAGCCGAGCCACCTGTTACATCAACTAACCACTCTCCCGTCTGATCATAATATTTCAGAGCAATGGTGGATGTGTTAAACCCAATATTAGTCAGACCTGTTGCATTATAAGGAGGCGGGTTATCATTGGCGACTCTATCTAAGTCATCTCCACCGATGGCAATAGAGTCATCTCCAAAGGCAAATGCATCCCCTCCTATCGCAATCGATTGGTTGCCGTATGCTACAGTTCCTTTTGAACCAATGGCAATAGACTGTTCTTGGAATGCTTTAGCTCCAGAACCAATGGCAATGGCATTTTTACCGTTAGATTGGGCTCTCCCTCCGTAATTGGTGGCCTCAGACCCTATTGCTATAGCACTATTTATTCCAGTCTCGGCCTGACCCGCATCATATCCTGGACCACTAGCCAAGACCTGACCACTATACATAAGCACCATGGCTCCGGCAATAAGTCCTTTTTCAATGCCGGATATCACTGATTCTAAACAACGGTCATCGATAACGCCGCCCTTGCCCAGCGACCTTGAGCTCTCCGATACAACTGTAAAACAATGCCTTACCTTTGACCAGATAATTTTGTATATTCTATTCATATCTCCTCTCACTCTTAATTTAAGGCCCATGATCAAAATAAAATCGCCCATCTACTTGACTTTTAAGTCACCCTCGGCGTTACGCCAAAGCACACATATAACCAATATGCGTCCATTGGCGTGCCTTGATGGTGAGTTAAAATTCGGTGTCTCTGTGGAAGATTTAATTCTGATCATGGGCCTAATTTAATAAAAAAAGCATCCCAAACACAAATTATTGCCATTTCTATATCATTTTGGACGTTCTTTGCAAACACTTTATCAAAGAGAGTGTAGCCTTTTTTCGTGTACGATATAGCGATGAACATTTTATGTAAAATAAAATAGCTGGACAATTTTCCTCCAGTATGGCATGATTAGTATCTTAATTCTTAAAAAGCTGTCATAAAAAACAAGAAAATTATGCCGCTATTTTCAATAAATTTTCAGTAGATGCGGCCAGAAAGGCATTCAACATATTGGTTAACCGCAC
>PDWI01001553.1_pt1 | contig 35958 bp, 30 predicted proteins | sample 1430891 | NCBI WGS metagenome assembly PDWI01 (sample SAMN01162508, study PRJNA174530) | Oral metagenome, whole genome shotgun sequencing project. | biome: Marine environment; feature: Marine mammal; material: Swab sample of the gingival sulcus; isolation source: swab sample of gingival sulcus... | reverse complement strand
CCGCTCATGCCGATACCACCAATGCCAACAAAATGAATATGCTGCCTCTTTTTATACATCACCGCCTCCATCCAGATTAGCGGAATCCGCATAACCCAACACCTGCCGGCAAACAGAAACAATACGCTCGGCAGCATCAGGCACTGCCAGTTTTTTCATCGCAACAGACATCTGCTGCAAGCGAGCGGCATCACCCAGCAGACCAGTTATAACAGAAGCAAGAACAGCCTTGTCCAGCGACGATTCGGCAAACATTATTGCCGCACCGCCAGCCTCATAATAGCGCCCGTTATCCGTTTGATGGTCATCTGCGGCATAAGGATAAGGAATCAGAATTGCCGGTTTGCCAAGCACCGCCAGCTCCGCCAGCGTTGTTGCCCCGGCTCTGGAGATAACCAGATCAGCCTGCGCATAAACTGCTGCCATATCGGTAAAAAAAGATTCAACCACAGCATCAATGCCGCCATCCCTGCACAAGGCATAGGCCTTACGCACTGCCGCCACATCCTTTTTACCGCATTGATGAATCACCCTGAACTCCTGTTCCACCCCGGCAAGAACCTGCGGCAGTAAAACATTTAACGCATGAGCCCCCTGGCTGCCGCCAACAATCAATACTGTTTTTTTTCGATTATCCTGTGGCTGTGGCGGCTGCTCTGCCAGTTGCAGAAGAGCATCACGTACCGGATTGCCTGTAAAAACAGTTTGTCTTCCATCAAAAAATCGCTCCGAACCTGGCAGAGACAAGCATACTTTCTTCGCAAACCAGCCAAGTTTTCGATTTGCCAGACCGGGGATCGCATTCTGCTCATGCAGCACAACCGGAATCCCCAGAGTTCCTGCTGCCGCAATCACCGGCCCGGTAACATAGCCTCCCACACCAAAGACAATATCGGGCGCAAACCTTCGTAAAATAAAGAGCGACTGTATATACCCGACAGGCAGCGCACAACATGCCTTAATCAACCCCAGCAGATTTTTCCCCTTGACGCCGGCACTGATTATCGCTTTTGCGGAAAAACCATAATGCGCCAGACTATCGGCATCAAGCTTGCGCCGGGTGCCTATAAAAAGAACATCCACATCACTATGTTGCTGAAATTTCTGCGCCGTGGCAATGGCGGGGAAAAGATGCCCTCCTGTGCCACCACCAGTAAACAACAGGCGTATCTTTTTCTCTTTTCCTTTCATATCTCTTCTACTTCCCGTGCAATTTGCTTAACTGCGCTGCGAAAACACTCCCCCCGCTCCTGATATCCGGAAAACATATCAAAACTGGCACAAGCGGGAGAGAGCAGCACCGTATCACCCGCATCCGCCAATCTTGCGGCAATAGAGACCGCGATATCAAGAGATGCAGCAAAATGGATTGCAACATAACCGGCAAGTGCCGCCGCAATATCCTCTGCCGCCTCGCCAATAACCATCACATCCCGTACCTTCTCCTTTACCTGTGGCAAAAGCAGCGAATAATCCTCGCCCTTGCCCCGCCCGCCGGCAATAAGAATCACTGGCGTTTTCTGCTGTTGCAACGCCCCAAGCACTGCACCTGTATTGGTCGCCTTCGAATCGTTGATATAGAGCACACCGGCTATCTCCGCCACCTTCTCCAGACGATGCGGCGGCCGGATAAATGCAGCAAAACTACGGACTATCTCCTGCAGTGAGATCTGTACTGCCCGCAGGGCAAGGGCAGCAGCGGCAAAATTCTCGGCAGCAAATCCAACCGTATCTGCAGAAAGAGAGAGGAGGGTGTCTCCTGCCTCTTCTCGCAGCACAAGCTGGCTGCCTGCAATAGACGCATCATCTATACTCTGCCAGCCAAAGGAGAGCCGCTCTCCGGCAAAATTCTCCAGCAGCGGCAAATACTGCCGCGGAGCAATGGCCAACTGCCCCTGACGCTGATGGGCAAAGAGTGCTATTTTCGCAGCCATATACCCTTTTATACCATCATGCCAATCAAGATGATCGGGGCTGATATTAAGCAATATCGCTATATCCGGGGCAAATTCGCCACAATATGCCAACTGAAAACTGGAGACCTCCACCACCACAAACTCTTGCTGCGCCTCAACACAGCAACAATATTCATAGAGCGGAACCCCAATATTGCCGCCAATAAAAACATCCTTGCCCGCCTTACGCAAAACATCGCCAATAAGAGAGGTTACCGTAGTTTTGCCATTGCTGCCGGTAACCGCAATCACCGTACATTTTCGCTGCACAAGAACAGGAGCGGCAATAGCCAGTTCACCATAAAAAGGGATCCCCTGACAACGAAAATATTCGACAATAGGATGGGTGGGGCGTATCCCTGGACTGATCAATACCAGATCAACACCAGCAAAAAATTCCTCTCTATGTCCGCCAGCTTCCCAGGCAACACCAAGGCTGTCCAGCTCTTTTGCACAATGGGCAAAGGCCTCTTTTCTCGTCGCATCGGAAACCCGTACTACCGCCCCGCATAAGAGAGCATAGCGCACTGCCGCCTGCCCGGTGGTACCATAACCAAGCACTGCCACCTGACTTCCCGGCAAAATATAAGGATTTTTTATATTCATCGCAGTTTCAACGTTGCCAGCGCAAAGAGACCGAGAATAATAGACACAATCCAGAACCGCACAACCACCTTTGTTTCATGCCAGCCTTTTTTCTCAAAATGGTGATGAAAGGGAGCCATCAAAAAAATCCGCCGACCACCGGTCAGTTTGAAATAGCCAACCTGTATCATCACCGATAACGCCTCCATCACAAAAATACCGCCAACAATAGCGAGCAGAAACTCCTGCTTAATGATAATCGATGTTGTCCCCAGCGCCCCGCCCAGAGCAAGAGAACCAACATCACCCATAAACAGTTGCGCCGGAAAGGCGTTAAACCAGAGAAAACCAAGGGACGCACCAAAGATCGCCCCGCAGAAAATTGCCAGCTCGCCACTACCCGCCACATAGGGAATATGCAGATAGCCGGAAAGCACAACATTTCCTGCCAGATAACAAAAGACCAGATAAACCGCAGCACTGACTACCGTTGGCCCTGCCGCCAGGCCATCAAGCCCGTCTGTCAAATTTACCGCATTGGAGGAACCAACAATCACCAATACCGCAAACACTACATAACACCAGCCAAGATCAGGGCGTATATTCTTGACAAAAGGCAGGCTTAAATGGCCATCAAAACCGGGATGAAAAAAGATAAAGCAGCCAACCACCGCCGCCCCGATAATCTGAAGGACCATCTTGGCCCGGGCACTCAGACCATCGGAATTTTTCTGGCGAATTTTTCTTACATCATCAATGGCACCAATCCCTCCATAAAAAAGGATAAGAAACAGGGAGACCCATACCAGGGAGTTATCCAGCCGTGCCCATAGCAGCGTGGTAATCAGCACCGAAAAAAGAATCAACAGCCCGCCCATGGTGGGCACCCCCTGCTTGGAGAGATGGGTCTCCGGCCCATTATCCCGCACCACCTGACCAATCTGAAAACGCTTCATTACACGAATAAAAAGCGGCCCCAGAAGCAGCATAATCAGGAAAGCAGTTACTGCCCCGCCAATGGAACGAAAGGTGATATAGCGAAAAACATTCATTCCGGGAAAGGAGCTGTGAAGAGAATAGAAAAAATGGTAAAACATGTTTTACTCTTCCTTTTTTTCAAAGAATATCCTGCAGCACCGTCTCCAGAGCCAAATTTCTGGACGCCTTGACCAGCACCGCATCGGCAGGAGATTTCATTGTCGCAGTCTCTTTACGCAACCACTGTGCCAGCTCGTTTTTACTGGAAAAAACAGAAATCGCAGCAGGTGAAAACCCTGCTGCCAACGCACCAGCCTTAACATACTCGGCAAAGTCGCCAAACACCGCAAGATGGCCAATGCCAAGCTCCGCCACCCTGCGACCAATCTGCTTATGCGCCTTTTCTGCCGCAAGCCCCAGCTCCAGCATATCCCCAAGCACAGCCAAAGTCTTTCCCTCACCAAAAGAAGCAAGCACACGTAATCCCACCTCCATCGAACCGGGGTTCGCATTATAGCTGTCATTAATCAACGTAAAACCGGCCCGCGCCGTTTTCATCTCCATCCGCTTGTCAATCGGGCGAAACGCCTCCAGCCCGCAAGCAATATCTTCAACAGAGACCCCGGCGGAAAAAGCAATGGCCGCCGCACATAACGCATTGCTGACATTATGCTCCCCTGCAACCTGCAATCGCACCGGCTGTTTCTGCTCGCCACTACATAAGGAAAAACGGTAACAACCCTGTTGATCTGCCGCCATATCCCTGCAAAAGATCGTGGCCCCCGTTGCAGCATCAAGGCTGAAACTAACCTGCCGCTTGTCGTCCACCCTGCCTGCCACCTGCTCCACCACCCTTGCATCATCAAGGTTAACGATAACGATATCGTCATCGTCCATATTTTGAAGGATCTCACCCTTGGCCGCAGCAACACCTGCCACACTGCCCAGACCTTCCAGATGAGCATCGTGGATATTAGTGATACAACGAATATGTGGCTGGGCAATCTCGGTTAAACGGGCAATCTCCCCACTCTTGTTCATCCCCATCTCCAGAATAACGACCCGCTGCTCTGGATCAAGCGGCAGAAGAGTAAGAGGCAGGCCAATAAGGTTATTGAAATTCCCCGATGTTTTCAGCATAACATCATCGCCATATTTCTCTCCTGCAGGATAGTGACAGGCAAAGATTGATGCCACCATCTCCTTGGTAGAGGTTTTGCCACAGCTTCCGGTAATACCAACAACCTTGAGTTCCCTCTTTTTCTCAAACAGATAGGCAGCAATACGTTTTCTGCGAAAGGCGGCCAGATCGCCCAGCGCCACCAGCGTATCCTTTACCTGAATCTGACAGACGGCAGGCGGCAGATTATCAATCATCTTTTCCACCACCAGACAACGATTGCCTGCCTCTACCGCCTTTGCCGCATAGTCATGCCCATCATGCCGCTCACCCCGCAACGCAACAAAAACACCCTTTTCATTGCACTCCCTGCTATCAGTGGAGATCGCACCAAAGGCTCTCTTCTGCCCGTTACGATCATCTGTTTTCACTGTCCCGCGAGCCGCCTCTGCCAGGGCCTTTGCTGTCCATGCAAACAGTGCCTTCTCCGCCTCCAGACGATCATCAAAAAAACGCTTGCCGGCAGCGGTAATCTGATACGCTTCATGCCCCTTGCCGGCAATCAGGACAATATCACCCGGCCCCATACAGGAAACAGCCAGTGCAATAGCCGCTGCCCGGTCGCCAACCACCACGCACCCCTTCTCCCTGGCAGCATCCCCCTTCCGCTGCTGCAGCCAGCCCTTATCATAAACCGCACAGCCAGCCTCCTTTACCCCGTCAACAATGGCATCAAGAATGCCCCCCGGCTCTTCGCTGCGGGGATTATCATCGGTAACAACCATAACATCCGCCAACCGTGCAGCAATTCCCCCCATCAGAGGGCGTTTACCTCCATCCCGGTCACCGCCACAGCCAAAGACCACGCAAAGATTATTATGGGGCAAGGATGCAAGGGCAGTAAGTGCCTTTTCCAGCGCATCAGGGGTATGGGCATAATCAACCAGCACTACCGGCTGCTGTTGCGGCCAGAACCCTTCCACACTCACCCGCTCAAGCCGCCCGGGAGCAGCATCAGCGCGGGACAGGGCAAAACCGATAAAGCTGTTTTCCACCCCCAGACCATAACAAATACCCCAGGCAACAAGAAGATTCTCCACATTATACTCTCCGACCAATGGAGTGGTGCAATGAAAATTCTCACCAAAAGCGCAACAATACAGCTCTGTTGCCTCCAGTTGCAGCTCCGTTTTCATCAGACGGATATCAGCCTTTTCACTCCGCCCCCAACGTATTGTCCTGCCAGCGGACCGGGCAGCAGGTGCCGGCTTAATATCGGGCAGGACGACCACACCGCCCGGTTGTAAATATCTGTTAAACAACAGGGATTTTGCCGCCAGATAGTCATCCATATCATCGTGATAATCAAGATGATCGCGCGACAGGTTGGTAAAGGCGGCAATAGCAAATGACAAACCATCGACCCGACCCTGATCAAGGGCATGGGAACTTACCTCCATCACCACATCCTCCACTCCGGCATCGGCCATCTGCCGCAAAACACGCTGGAGTTCAATGGGCTGGGGAGTGGTTAAACTCGCCGGGAGAACCACCGTTTTCCCTTCCGGCATCTGATAACGGTTATTCACCGTACCAATTACTCCCACCGCACGCCCGGCCTGCAACAGCGCCTGCTCAACCAGATAGGTAACAGTGGTTTTACCATTGGTGCCGGTTACCCCTGCCAATCGTAACTCTTTTGCCGGATAATCGTAGAAACAGGCAGCAATTTCCGCGACAACCGCCGCACTATCGGCAACGGCAAGTGTTACTACATTTTTCGCTGCAAGCTGGGAAACAAGGCCGGAACCAACACAGCCATCACTACAAATAACGGCACAGGCTCCCCGCTCTGCCGCCTCCAGCAGGAAATGGTGGCCATCAACATTCTGCCCTTTAATAGCAATAAAAAGGCTGCCGGAAGAGACAGCTCGCGAATCGGTGCAAAGAGAGGATATAAGGAGCTGCGATATAGCCGCCGCTCCAGAAAGCGGTTTCACTTCAAGGCTTGTCAGAAGTTTTGTCAGCGCTACCTGTTCCATAACAACTCCTTTCTCAAAATTTCTGTTTGCCTGCCGTCTATGCGATACAGCCACAGGAAATATTCGTTACTGCAGAACCAGCCGGCAGAGAGAATTTTCCTTTACCCTTGTTCCAGGAGAAGGCTGCTGCTTTTGCACCACCCCAGCCCCTTCAATGGAAAACCGCACAGGCACCCCCTCCAAGCTGCGCAACGCAGCCCTCAGACTCATGCCTCTCAGATCCGGCATATCCCGAGGCTCCATTGCCCGCTGTTTCTCTACAGTCGGGTTATGCTGCTGCAGAGTAAAGCGTTGTTTACCCTGAAAATTACCGTACTCCCTTTGTTGCTCCAGCAAGCCATCGGTATCAATGCTGACCATATGCAACAGGGAGATACGCCCAATCTTTTTTGCCAGAATTTCGGCAATATCCACAGCTTGCCCTTTTCTGCTGTGGACAATGCTCTTTCTCTGCGGCCCATCCTGCCTTTGTTCCGTTACCAAAAGTAGTGCCAAAGGGTGCTTATCGCCAGCGATATCGGCAAAAACGATACGATTGCGAACAAATATCTGCCCGCCATCCTGCTGTAAAAAATGGCCAAGGGCCTCTCCTTCAAGCAGTGTTCCATATTGTCTTTTTTCCCCAATCGCAGAGAAAAGCCTTTTTACCGCCCTTATCGGCAAATCAAGCTGTGCAGCACCAGCTCCCTCTTCTGCAGCAGAGGAGGCGATGGGCTGCAGCCCTCCGGTGGCCGGATCAACAAAACCCTGCACCAGATATGGTGCTTTTGCCGGGCTGTTATACAACAGCGAACTCAGCGCCACAAGCAACTGCAATGGAGTGCTTACCTGCGGGATCATCGCCATCTCCTGCGGCATATTGCCATCATCGGCCAATACACCCCGCTGTCGTTTTTTTTGCCTGTCCACCGCTATAGAGAAGTCAACCGCAGGCATCTGATCAAGACCAAGAGATGCCATCAACTGCAACTGTTTACCCACGCCGGGTGCAGCCGACACACTCCATCCCCCTGTGAGGATCGCTTCATTGTCCGTTTTATAAAATCCGGCACAATCACGCAACAGGGCACGGATCGAATGCGGGATAAAAAACGGCTTTAAAAACATGTTTTCCAACAGCTCATTGCGATAACCGGCAAAGTCGTTGGGATTAAACCCCGGCACCTGCGCCCCGGCAATGACTGCACCACTATTACTGGCCAGCAGATAGGCGGCAACCCGTATCTCCTTCCCTCCCTGCTGTGCCTGCCGCCTGATTTCAGCAACCACCTCTTCAAGAATCTTCTGAATTTGCAGGTTAAGAGTCAAAACAATATCACGCCCATAGGCGAGCGGTCTGCCCGGTGCCACAACCTCCTGCCCTGCTATTTGCGTTTCCCCGGCAACAAGCTGGTCGTAGTGCGCCTCCAGCCCTAAAAGGCCAATACCATCTTCTGCCATACCAAACAGATGCGCTCCACAACTGCCATGCGGATAGTAGCGTTTCTTCTCTTTTTGCAGATGTACACCAAGAACACTATTGTTGGCGGCAAGCGCATTCACCGCCTTTTCCTGCTGTTCGCTAATATCCTCGGCAATCCAGACACGCAGCCCTCCTTTCTTCAGACGCTGCTCAATAGCCCCCTGGTCAATGCCAAGTGCCGCAGAGAGCGCTTTCGCAGTTTTCGCAAAGGAGACAACCTCACGCAGCCGCACATATACCGAGACCCGTTCAATAGTTGTTACCAGCTCCCGGCGGCTGCAATCAAAAAAACTGCCTCGCACCGGAGCTTCCGAAAAAATCCGGTTCTCGTTCTCCGCCTGCCACAACTGATAGAGAAAATACACTCCACAACAAACACCGGACACAAAGAGCAAAAGGGATAGAAGAGATTTTCTCTTCCTTCTTTTTTTTCTCCGCAAGGACATAATGAATCGAATAACGATCCCCTAGCGAAACAGGCCGCGCTTACGATCAAATACCGCAACCTGTTCACTGGTTGCTGGCGCAAGATGCAGCTTTTCGGCAGCGAGTTTTCGCAGATTATCCGGTGCCCAGACCTTTGCCCGCCTGGCACGCAAAAGAATATTGGTCGTTTCTGCGGCGGCCTGCCTTTCAGCAAGAACCGCCATTTCGCGATCTGCCCCTTCAATAAGATAGAAGCAGAACATATTGCACGCGATAGACAGAAAGGCCATCATCAAACCGATACGCAGCATCCGGCGCCGCACAACAGGCAAAAAAAGAAAACGGCTATTCTCCCGTAAAAAGCAGAAACATCTCCAGACCAACGTTTGCCACAGCCCATCCGGCGACACCCGCCGCAACTGTTTTTTTCTTTTTACTGCCTGCCACTTGCAATAACTACCCTGCTGCCCGCCTGCAATCTGCACAGACTGAGGAGATAATGCACCATATTGCACTTTCATTGTTTCCCCTTGATTAAAATTTATCGCCTGCGAGCCACCCGTAGTCGGGCGCTTCTTGCTCGTGGATTATTCATAACTTCTCTCATCGCAGCCATCACCGGCCGCCGTGTTACTGTCGTAAGCAGGGGATGCTCTCCAAATGCCCTTTTCACAATCCGGTCTTCCAGCGAATGAAAGGAAATGATGCAGAAGGATGCTCCGGGTTTCAGAAACGAGGCTCCCGCATCGACCGCCCTTGCCAGATTTTCCAGCTCACCATTTACTGCAATACGCAACGCCTGAAAGGTTTTGGTTGCCACATGAATCTTTCCTGGATGAAACCGCCGCGGCACAGCGGCAGCAACCAGTCTGACCAATACCTTTGTGGTTGTTACAGGCTCTTCCTTACGCCTTGCGACAATGGCTGCGGCAATGGGCCGTGCCTGCCGCTCCTCGCCATAGTAGTAAATAATATCTGCCAGTTCTTTCTCTGTTGCGGTAGCAAGAATATGAGCCGCAGTCACCTCTCTACGGCTATCCATACGCATATCAAGAAATTCATCGCGCTGAAAACTAAATCCCCGCCCACACTCGCCCTCGCCATCTTTCCTCCCAACAGCAAGATCAAGCTGCAATGAGGAGAGCCCCACATCAAGCAACAATCCATCTATTTGATCAATCCCTAACTGCCGCAAACCTTCTGCCAATTCGGCAAAATTACGACGCTGCCAGCAGAAACGCTCACCAAAAGACTCCAGCCGTTTTCTTGCCCGGCACAGTGCATTCTCATCCCAGTCGAAGCCAATCAACCGCCCATCAGGAGAAGAGGCATCAAGAATGGCTGCAGAGTGTCCGCCAAGCCCCAGCGTCCCGTCAACATAGATTCCGCCCGAAACGGGAGAGAGATAATGCAGACATTCCTGCAATAAAACAGGGATATGGAGCAACTTCTCCATTAAAAAAGCCCTTGTTTACTGAGCGTGGTAAGCCCCTCTTTAAGGGTGACCCTGGTTTCATTAAGGGCGGCCTCGCACAACGCCTTGTCCTTGATTTCAAACCATTTCACCATTCCCGTCAGCATCACTTCCTTGCCGGTAATGGAGTTATCTTCACGAATCCTCGGTTTAAGCAGAATCCTCCCCTGCTTATCAAGCGGACACTCTTCAGCACCGCCAAGCATATATTCAATGGCCTCGGCCTCGCCCAGCATCATCCCCTGCTCAACAATACTCTCTTCAATTTCTTCCCAAATTTCAAGAGGATAGGCGCGAATACGATCACCAACCGGCACCAGCATCACCGTTTCACAGCCATATTCACGCAGAGCCTCGCGGAAGCGGGAGGGGATATTCAGTCGCCCCTTCGCATCCAACACATGCTCTGATCTGCTGCGAAACTTGCCTCGTATCATTTACGCCATTCCTCCTTTCTTAATCACCACTATAAACCATTTTCAAACCACTTTGCACCACTTAATTTTATTATTAGTCCAATCGAAAATAATTTACAAGGGTATTTTTATGAATTTTCAAAATGATATAAAAACAGATAATTTCTTTAAAAATAGAGAGAAGGGAGAGCGACAAAAGCAGAAAGCCGCTATTTCAGACGAAAATTGAGAGAGATAGATATAACAATAGCATGAATATCTACTGATTAATCAGTAAGTTATATATACAATAAAAGGAGAAAGGTGGTATTGTGGAGTAAAGTGGGGAGGAGAAGTTCAAGGACAGAAATCAGAATGGTTCCCTAACTACACTCACCATATTCAGAGTGGGGTATCGTGCGATCGAATCACTGGCAACACCTATTATCAGTATACTATGTCGTCTATCTTAAAAATACGTATAAAGAACTTATCTTTATCAAGTAATAACGGGTAATTAAAGAAAAAATAAATACGAATATTTAAACAATACACAATAATTTTATCAAAGACTGTGTCCCCATTGTAATTAACCTCTTGGAGTGACAGATTTCTTGCTTTATCTTTTGTATCTGATTATTATCACAAATTAACAGAAATGATTATAGCCTTACTCTTATAACCAAGGACACAGTCATAACACGCCTTATAAAAAGCATAAAAATCGTAAAAAAAAGAAGAATAATCTTTTTAGGAAGATTCTCAATGCAAAACCGGATATACTCCCACTATTGATGGTTAAACCCGATACAATTTATCCCCTTACAAGTTACGGAGCGGCTGCAAGGCAGAAGATGGGCACTATAGCTCACCCCCTGTATGCTGCTCTGGAGAATTTGGCTCTTTTTGTTATTTTTTTGAAAAGAGCTGCGAAAACGACAAACGACAAACCAAAATGGCAAAAAAAGACGATACAGAGACAAGCGAACAAAAAACTGAAAAGAAAAAGGTAAAAGTAACAACAGGTGCCTGGTGGAAGCTTTCCTTTAGAAAGAACAAGGCGGAAAAGACAGCAGAAGATAAGGCTGAAAAAAGCACTGGCAAAAAAACTGCACCCAAAAAGAGACCAGCAAAACCTGTAGAAAAAAAGATAGCCGAACAAAGCCCTCCCCCACTTGACGAAAAAGAGAATACGACAGTTGCAGGGCAGGCCAAACCAGAAACACAAGAGATTGCAGAACAAAATGCCTCACAATCGCCAGCAGCTTCCGTTCCGAAAAAAAAGCAGAGTAGAGGGCGCAGGGGACGCAAGCCAAAACAGCAAAAGTTACAAGAGCAGCAAGAAAAACAGAGCGAACAACAGCTTAAGGATGCCATAGAAACCGCAGACGAAGAACGCGGTGCTGACAAGATGCAGCAGCCCAAAAAAGCACAGAAACGAAAAACCGCAACAACCAGAGAAAAAGCCAAGGAAAGCAAACAGCAGACAGCAACAAGAGCGGAAGAGAAAAAACCACTCAAGCTCCTTATCAATGCCGAAGAACCGGAGGAGTGCCGCCTGGCACTGCTGGAAGATGGACGGCTGGAATCTATCCATGTTTCAACCGCATCCAGAGAGCAGCGGAAAAATAATATCTACAAGGCAAAAATCGTTGCTGTGGAACCAAGCCTGCAAGCCGCCTTTGTTGATTACGGCACCGATAAAAATGGCTTTCTGCCATTGGGGGAGATTCATCCCGAATATTTTAAGGCCAATATCTCTGAGGAAGCCCGGGAAATGGTCGATAAGCAGCAGTGGAAAAAGCTTTCCATCACCGATGTGGTAGAGCGGGGGCAGGAGGTTTTGGTGCAGGTGGTAAAAGAGGAAGTTGGCAAAAAAGGTGCCAATATGACCACCTTTCTCTCCATTCCCGGTCGCTGCGTGGTGCTGATGCCCGGTTCTGATTCTGCAGGCATTTCACGCAAGATTTCCGGCAGTGAACGGCGGAGTCAGCTGCGTGAATTTATGGAAAAGTTCGATCTTCCTGAAGGGGTTGGCTGGATTGTACGCACCGCCAGCGTTGATATCACCGAAAATGCGCTTAATCGTGATATTGATTACCTTACCAGGCTTTGGCGCGATATTCGCCAGAAAGGGCAGGAGCTGCAAGGGGTTGGCCTGCTCTATGAAGATCACCAGACCGTCTCCCGTTTTCTGCGCGAGCATTTCGACCCGGCGATTGAAGAGATTTTGGTGGATGATGCCATTGCCCTTGGTCAGGTAAAGGATTTTATCTCAATGCTGCCAAAGGCTCAGCAGACAGTAAAGGTACGTCTGCATAAGGGAATGCGGCCAATCTTTAACCAGTATAGCGTGGAAGACCAGATCGAATCGATCTATCAGGCCAAGGTCAACCTGCCCTCTGGCGGCTCGATTGTGATTGATCCCACCGAGGCACTGGTGGCGGTGGATGTAAACTCCGGTTCAACCTCCAAGGGCGCTGATTTTGAAGAGTCTATCTTTTTGGCCAATATGGAAGCGGCCACCGAGCTTGCCAGACAACTCCGGCTCAGGGATCTGGGCGGTTTGATTGTGGTGGATTTTATTGATATGCGCAGTAAAAAACATATCACTGCCGTGGAAAACCAGATAAAGCAGGCAATGAAACGGGATCGGGCCAAGGTTGATTTCAGCCGTATCTCCAAATTTGGCCTGATGCAGATCTCAAGGCAGAAACTGGGAGCACCGATTGAAGCGGGCAATTACCGGATATGCGAATACTGCAAGGGCAGGGGCACGCTGCGCTCCATTGAAACGCTTTCTCTTTATTATCTGCGCCGTATTCAGACTGGCGCCAGCCGCAAACCGGTGGAGCGGGTGGAGTGCCATCTGCCGATGGATGTAGCCGCCTATCTGCTGAATAATAAACGGGTCGAGTTAAGCGAGATGGAAAAAAGGTATCAGGTAGCAATCATCATTATTGCAGAAACAGCGATGAAACCGGCAGAAAATGAGATTATTTTTCATAAAAGGGAAAAGGCTGAAGAGAAGAAATAGAGACACCCTAAAACAGCCTGCGCCTATGCTCCTCCGGGGCAATATTTACCCCCAAAAAACGCGGCTCCTCGCTTCTGCCCTGACGCCATGAAGAGATCGCAAGCACCATAATAGTGAGGCCATAGGGCAGCATCAGCAGCAGCGAAGAGGGAATTTGTGTGCCTGATGCCTGCAAGCGAAGCTGCAATGCCATTACCCCGCCAAAAAGCCAGGCACCAAAGATGGCCCGGCCTGGTCGCCAAAAGGCAAAGATCACCAGTGCAACCGCTATCCAGCCGCGGCCTGCGGTAAGGTTATTGGTCCAGAGATGGGTATAGGAGAGCGATAGATATGCACCGCCCAGCCCCATCAGAAAACCGCCGCCCAAAATTCCCAGCCAACGGTAACTGGCAGCAACCAGCCCCGCCGCCTTTGCCGCTGCCGGATTTTCACCAACGCTACGCAGGCCCAGACCTGCTCTGGTTTTATAGAGAATAAACCAGAGCAAGAAAGGAAACAGATAACTGATATAAACCAATGGGTCATGGTTGAAAAAAATTAAACCAACTGCCGGAATATCAATAAGAAAAGGCACCGCAACCGGAGCAAAACCCGGCGCAGTTTCACCAATATAGGGGGTACCAAGATAGTCGGCAAGCCCTGTTCCTAAAATGGTGAGCGCCAGCCCGGAAACCACCTGATTGCCCTGAAACCAGAGACAGACAATACCGTGCAGCAACGCAGCAACCACACCAATGCCGCCTGCGGCAAGAAAACCAAGCCAGGGGCTGCCGGTGGCAAGCGATACAGAGAATGCCGCTAAGGCACCAAGCAGCATTACACCTTCAACGCCAAGATTAAGCACACCCGATTTTTCAGTGAAAATTTCGCCCAATGTAGCATATAGCACCGGGGTTCCAGACTGGACGGTGGCCGCCAGCAGCGGGATAATAATATCAAGGCTCATTTTTCCCTCCTCCAGAAGATCTGAAACCGGGTAAAGAAATCGCTGGCAAGAATGGTTAGCAGGATAACACCTTCAAGAATACCACCATAGGCCGCTGGTACCTGTAGATCGAGCTGTAGATTTTCCACACCAACGCGCAGACCAGCAAGCAGAAACGAGGCCAGCGCAATGCCCAGAGGGTTTAACCGGGCCAGCCAGGCAACAACAATAGCGGTATAGCCATACCCCACCATGATCGAAGGCTGCAAGCGGTTAACGGTGGCCGAAGCCTCCAGAAAACCGGCCCAACCGGCCAGGGCACCACTTAACACCATTATACAACAGACCAGCAAGCTATAGGGGATACCGGCATAACGAGCGGCATTAACATTTTCACCGGCCACCTTAATCTCAAACCCCACTCTGGTAAAACGAAAAAACGCCCAGAAGACTGCTCCCAGCAGCAGGCAGTGGATAACGCCCCAGTGGATTGCGGTATCTGCGATAGTTCCGATAATAGCAGCATCACTAAAGGCGGGGCTAACGGCAAAACCATAACTTGCCGGATCGCGCCATATATTATAGACCAGAAACTGCAGCAGTAAAATGGCGATATAGTTAAGCATCAGGGTAACGATAATCTCGTTTGCCCGCATCTTCTGCCGCAGAATGGCAGGAATCAGCCCCCATAATCCACCACAAACGCAAGCGGCAGCAATCATCAGCGGCAGCAACAGCCAGCCTGGCGCATCGGGAAAAGTAAGCGCCGCCCAGGTAGCACCAATGGCGCCAAGGGCAAATTGCCCTTCTGCACCAATATTCCATATTTTCAGGCGAAATGCCGCCGCAACACCAAGAGAGCAGAGAAAGATCGGTATGGCCTTGACAATGCTGTCTTCAATCGCCCAACGGGAACCAAAGGCACCAGCAAAAAGAGCCTTTACCCCCGCGAGAGGTGATGTTCCCCCCAGATAAAGCAACAGCGCACAAAGCGCAAAAGAGAGCAGCAATGCTAAAATAACAACGAGAGCCCCCCTTGCAAAATGCAAAGGCTGCTCCCGTTTCTTTATCTGATAAAAGATCATAAATCACTTCACTCCAGAAAGCAGAAGTCGGAGGACAGAAGACAGAATAAAAGTTTTCCCTTCTATTTTTTCTCTCAGGTTTCTGAATGCCCCAAATTTGGACAAGCACCAATCCCCACAATAGTTCACTATGCGGGGATTGGTGATCGTGCAAAGATGGAGTGCTCAGAATCCTGAGATTATTTTACAGTGCCAATAACGCCTTTAACAAACCATCCCATATTCAGCATCTCCTCATCGGTGGCAACTGCGCCTTTTGCAATCATCACCTTGCCATCCTGATTCTCAATGGGCCCGGCAAAGACATGCAGTTTGCCGTCAATAATCTGCTGTTTTGCGGCATTAACCCTGTTACGGACATCTTCAGGAACCATTGCGCCAAAAGGAGCAATATCCACCACCTGATCCTTCATACCCAGCCATACAGCCTCTTCCTGCCAGCTCCCATCCTGTACCGATTCAACCACTTTCGTATAATATGGTGCCCAGTTCCAGACCGGAGCGGTAAGATGGGATTTTGGTGCAAACATTGCCATATCACTATTATAACCAACAGAATATACTCCCCTCTCCTGTGCCGCTTCCTGCGGTCCGGGGGAATCCTGATGCTGGGCGATTACATCGGCACCCACATCAAGCAAGGATTTTGCCGCCTCTTTTTCAATGGCCGGATCATACCAGGTATTGGTCCATACCACCCGCACTACCACTTTGGGATTCACCGCCTGCGCACCAAGAGCAAAGGCATTGATACCACGAATAACCTCCGGGATAGGCATTGCCGCCACATAGCCAAGAATATTTGATTTTGTCATACTGCCGGCAACCATACCGCTCAGATAGCGAGGCTGATACATTCTGCCAAAATAGTTACCCATATTGGCCGCAGTCTTATAGCCGGAGCAGTGCATAAATTTTGTTTTAGGGAATTTCTTTGCTACTTTCAGCATCGGATCCATATAGCCAAAGCTGGTACCAAAGATAATATCATACCCCTTACGCGCCATATTCAGCGCAACCCGTTCGGAATCTGGCCCTTCCGGTACCGATTCAACAAAGGAGGTGGTAACGCCATCCATTTTTTCCACCGCTTTACGCCCTTCATTATGGGCATAGGAGTAGCCCGCATCTCCCACCGGAGAGATATAGATAAACCCGACCTTTATCTCCTTTGCCTGTACACTGGCAGCAAAGGTTAATGCCAACACACTGCTGCATACAGCCTGAAACACTTTCATAAAATTCTCCAGTTCCTGATTGTTATTTTGTGATGGGACAGATTTTAATGGGCGGATATGGAATTCCCCCTCCCTTTCCTGATCCCTGTTTCCCGTTTCCTGTTACAGTACCTGCTTTAAAAATAATTTTGCCCGCTCTTCCCTCGGGCAGATAAAAAACTGGTCGGGCGTATTTTCTTCCACAACCCGCCCTTCATCCATAAAAATCACCCGGTCGGCAACCTCTCTGGCAAAGCCCATTTCATGGGTAACTACCACCATCGTCATCCCCTCGCGGGCAAGCTGTTTCATCACATCAAGCACCTCACCCACCATTTCAGGATCAAGCGCCGAGGTTGGTTCATCAAACAGCATCACCTTAGGGTCCATCGCCAACGCACGGGCAATAGCCACTCGCTGCTGCTGACCGCCGGATAAACGGCTGGGATACTCCCCCGCCTTGGCATCAATACCCACCTTGCGCAAAAGAGTAGCCGCTTTTTCTTCCGCTTCCGGCTTTTTTCTCTTGCGTACCCGATATTGTGCCAGCGTAAGATTCTCCAGCACCGTTTTATGGGGAAAGAGGTTAAACTGCTGAAAAACCATCCCCACCTCGGCACGAACCTTGTTCAGATTAATCGAGCGAGAAGCCAGATCAACACCATCAATAAAGATATGGCCGGAGGAAAAACTCTCCAGCCCGTTAATACAACGCAAAAAAGTGGATTTCCCGGAGCCAGACGGCCCGATAATCACCACCACCTCACCCCGTTTCACATGCAGGCTCACCCCATCAACAGCACGCACCTCCCCTGCACGGGTGGAGAAAACCTTTATCACATCCTCTGCCCTAATCACTGATGGAATACCTCCGTTCCATATAGTAGACAATCTGGGAAAGTACTGATGTTATAAGAAAATACATCGCGGCAACAACCAACCACACTTCAAAGGTGGCAAAGGTAGAGCTGACAATCTCCCTTCCTGCCTTGGTAAGATCAGTAATGGCGATAATGGAGACCAGCGAAGAATCCTTGATTAAACTGATAAACTGCCCTGCCATTGGCGGCAGAATCTTTTTAAATGCCTGGGGCAGGATAACATCAACCATCGTCTGCACCGAAGTCATCCCCAGAGAACGGGCAGCCTCGCTCTGGCCTCTGGGGATGGCCTGAATCCCCGCCCGGATAATCTCGGCTACATAGGCTCCGGCAAAAAGTCCTAGTGCCAGCACACCGCAAACATCACGGTTAAGCCCATAGATACGGCCAATAAAAAAATAGGCAATATAGATCTGCACCAAAAGCGGCGTGCCACGGATAAGTTCAATATAGATGCCGGCGAGTGAACGCAACGCATAGTTTTCGGAAAGCCGGGCAAGTCCGGCAAAAAGCCCGACCACAAGAGCGACCACACTGGCCGCCGCAGAGAGCCATAATGTAACCCATAACCCCTGCAACAGTGGCCCTACCCGCCACTCGGGAAAATAACCAACAGTGTCGTCTTCAAACAACTCATCGCCCACACTCACCTCCACCGCTGCCGTCTGAGAGATGAGTATTGCTGTTTTCCCATCTGTACCGGTAAGGGTAACAAGGCTATTATCACCATCTTTGGTGATCTTTTCTACCGTACAGTCAAAAGGCGCAGTAACCGGATCATCAGAAAGATAATAAAAATACTGTGGAACCCGATCCCAGCCCCAGCGATATTCAACCTTGTTTACCGCATACCAGACCTGGCTGGCCGCTCCCAGCAGAATAACCACCAGCACCAGCCGCCAGACCCAGCCATTTTGATTCCCCTTCAACACGTTCTCTTTATTTCAGTTGCTTTAACCACTTATCTTGTTCAAACCATTTTTTATACAGCTTGTCATACACACCATTTTCCTTGCTCTGTTTCAAAAAGGCATTGATTGCCGCAAGGAATTTTGGAGAATTCTGACGAATGGCCCAGCCGCCAACCTCTTCGGTGAAAGGGGTAGAGAGATGCACCAGCTTGCCATTTCCCATCTGATAGACAGCAACAGCATTAAACGGCATATCGTACACAAAGGCATCAATCTTATGGTTCATCACCTCCATCACCGCTTCCTGCTCGGTTTCATAAGCGACATATTTTGCGTTGTCAATCATTCTTTTTGAGGCAAACTCTCCTGTGGTTCCAAGTTTTGAGGAGACGGTATACTGCGGCGCATTGAGATCCTTATATGATTTAAAGATATCGGCCTTATCTTTTGCCACCAGAATAGTCTGTCCAAGTACCACATAAGGATCGGAAAAATCAATACGTTGTTTACGCTCTTCGGTAATGGTCATCGCTGCCATGATAATATCGAACTTGCCGGTAATCAATCCGGCAATAATTCCATCCCACGCACTGGAGACGATTTCCAGTTTCACACCAAGAGATTTTGCCATTCGTTTGGCCATATCAATATCAAAACCGATAATATCCCCTTTTTTGTTTACCACCTCAAAAGGCATATATCCCGGTGTAGTACCCACCCGCAACACACCGCGCTCTTTTACCTCATCAAGAGTATCTGCGGCAAAAGCGCTGGCAGTAAACAGCGAAAAGGCAAGGACTGCAAACAGTACGGTAATTTTTTTCATAATGTCTCCCTGTGCTTTGTTTTATCTAAAGATCCTGTTCCCGCGAACTGGCTCTATCTGCTTTTTGCCTAACAGTTTCGGCAGGAAAACTCAAGAAAATTATAAGACCACCTCCCAAAAACAAAAAATGCCAAAGCTGCTCCTCTGCCAGTTTTTCTCTTTGGCAAAAAACAGAAATATCGTTACCCTGTGCCGCACATATACCATACCTGAAAAAGAGAGAAAGTGAAAAAGACAGCAATGACACCCCTTATCTTCCAGTATAGCGATTATCTGCGCCACCGCTATCACACCACTCTGCATACCGTACCTCTTGATGCCGGGTTTTCCTGCCCGCACCGCAACAGAGATCGTAGCGGCGGCTGTACCTTCTGCCCCGGCGATGGGGCCAGAGCAGTACAACTGGGAAAGAGCAAAACCCTTGGCGAGCAGATTGAAAAGGGGGTGCGTTTTGCCAGAAGGCGCTATGGTGCCACTGATTTTATCGCATATCTGCAAGCCTTTACCGCAACATTTGCATCAAAGAAAGAACTTTACCAGCTTACCGCAGCAATTACCGCAAAAGAGAATTTCCATGCCATCGCCTTTGGCACCAGACCGGATACCCTGCCACCGCAGGTGGTAAGATGGCTGGCCGAGTTGCAGCGGGACAACCCCTTTGATATCTGGGTAGAGTTGGGGGTACAGAGCAGCCATAACAGAACGTTGCAAAGAATCAATCGGGGACATGACTGGCAGAAAAGCAGGGAGGCGATTATACGGCTGGCAGAGGCGGGTATCTCCACTGTTGTTCATCTGATTATTGGCCTGCCGGGAGAGGATACAAAGGATTGCATCACTACCGTCAGGAAGTTATGCGCCCTGCCGATAACAGCGATCAAGCTGCATAATCTCCATATTATTGACGGTACCGAACTTGCCCGTCAGTGGCAGCAGGAGCCTTTTCCGCTGATGAACGAGTATCAGTATATTGAGGTATTATTGGAAATCCTGCCCCATATCCCGACAACCATCCCTATTGTCCGTCTGACCACAGATACCCTTGCAGGCCGTCTGCTAGCGCCACAATGGAGCATGAGCAAGGGGCAGTTTCGCAAGGCTCTTTTTAGACAGATGCGGGCAAGGGGCATAAGCCAGGGCTGTGCCCTGCGGGGGAAAAAGCGGGTTATCCACAGTGCTGATGCAGAAATAGCAGTGAAAACAACGGATGATGGTTCCATCACTTTCTATAATGAACAGTTTGGCGAACATTACCATACCCTTGCCGGAGCCCGCAGTGAGGCGGAAAAGAAATATATCCTGCCGGGGGAATTGCAAAAAAGGCTCCAGCAGGGGGATGTGGCGCTGCTGGATATCTGCTTTGGGCTGGGCTATAACTCCCTTGTCGCCTGTGAAACGGCAATAGGCAGCCCCCATAACCTTGCTATCACCGCTGTTGAGATGGATAGAACCGTTGTTGAAAAAGCGGCGAAGATGCTGGAGGCTGCCTCCCCTGTTCTTGACTGGCAGGAAATTTTACGACAGCTACTGGCAAAAGGCCAGTGGCAGCAGGACAATATCTCTATTGAAATATGCTGGGGAGATGCACGCTATCAGGCACAAAAACTCCATGAAAAAGGGGAAAAATTTGACCTGCTCTGGCTCGATGCGTTCTCCTCCACCAAAAACAGCGAACTCTGGACGGTGGATTTTTTTACCCGGCTACGGCAACTGTGTAAGAAGGATGCCGCCCTTCTCACCTATTCAGCGGCCATACCTGTGCGTGCCGGACTGGCCGTGGCGGGTTTTCTTATTGGCGAAACAAAGCCTTTTGGCAGACCCCAGGGTGGCACAATCGCCGTACTGCCGGGATACAGTGGGCAGCTTACGCCCCTTGACAGGCAGACACAACAACGGATGCAAACAACAAGGGGAACCCCCTATAGAGATCCAGACGGCACCCGTACCAACAAGGAGATTCTGCGGGCAAGAGAGGCGGAGATTGTGCAAAGGAAACGAGGTTGACATCAATAACCGACAAAGGTATTTTCTGCACATGATTAAATCATTCAAGCATAAGGGATTGGAACGTTTTTTTCATACAGGAAACAAAAAAGGCATTAAACCTGAACATGCCAACAGACTTGAGCGGCTTCTCGACCGCCTTAATGCCGCTTCGGATATCAAAGATATGAACTATCCCGGTTCATTTTTGCATCAACTTACAGGAGACAAAAACGGACAATATTCTATAAGAGTTTCCGGAAACTGGCGGATATTTTTTGAATTTAATTCCGGTAATGCATATATTGTTGATTATGGGGATTATCACTAAAAAGGAACATCATGCATACAACAAGACGCCAACCGACACATCCAGGAAAAATCATTAAGGAAGACTATCTTTTGCCCTTGTCCATCTCCATCAGTGAAATGGCTGAGAATCTGAACATTTCCAGAAAAACCCTTTCAAGAATAATCAACGAAAGAAGTTCTGTTACTCCCGATATGGCTCTAAGACTATCTCAAGCCTTTGAGACGACCCCTGATCTCTGGATAAATCTACAAAAAAATTATGACTTATGGCAGGCAAAAAGGGCATCAACCATCTGGCAGAATATACATCCTGTCTCACAAAGGATTCATGCCGTCTTAAATGAGTCACCATGCCCATGATTGTATCGTCAGTGCAACAAAATTATCGGAAAAAGAGTTCTGGGGCAAGGCTGCCTTGGGAATCTCCCTGAAACAGCTTGCCTATGATAAACATTTCTTCCACACGCCATTTTGCCCAGCAATAAATCCTCAATGCGGATCAGAATAGAACAAATATTCCGTTGAATAATCGCTGAATTCAAAATAAACCCGCTTCTCATCCTGATCGACCTGGCCATTCATATTTGCATCGAGCTTGCCATAGCCATAGCGGTAGGCTCTTGCGGCAGTACCTCCGGTTTCGGTGGCGGTGGAGATTTTATCAATCTTCATAAAACGCTTCATCAGTTTACCGCCGGAATAGATCTCCAGAATTCCATTGGTTCCTGTCCAGTTCTGGATGGAACGGCCAATCTTGTTCTGCGTATCCTGAGTACAACCGGCCAGTATCATACTTGCCGCAAAAAAGAGTAAAAAGATTTTTTTCATTATTGCCTCCACTTGCTATAGTTGGTATCAAGGTCTTTTCTCTGCTGTAAACAGCAACTGCTATTATAGTACCATCTGCGTAAAAAAGGGAAAGCGTGATTTATCGATTAATAACAAAACCTGCGGATAACAATTGGCGACTGGACCACTATCTGACCGAAAAGACCCCACTCTCACGCACTATCATTCGTAAAATAGTTGATCTTGGCGGGGTACATATCAATGGGCAGCGCATACGAAAATGCGGCATTATTCTACAAGAAGGCCAGCATATAGAGCTGCATCGGGACAAGCAGCCTCTCTCCCCTTTTCGCTTGCAAAAACAGCATATCCTGTTTCAGGATAATCATATTATCGTTATTAATAAACCGGCGGGAATTGAGACCCAACCCACCCCCGCACGCTATAAGGGAACGCTCCATGAAGCACTCCATTTTTTGCTAAGAAGTCAGGGACAGACAAAGCCAACAACAGGAATGCATCAACGACTCGACCGGGATACCTCCGGGCTGCTGCTTTTCTCTATTCACCCGGCGGCGCATAAAAATATTGCACAGCAGATGCGAGAGCGTGCCATCCACCGGGAATACCTGGCACTGGTTGCCGGAATCCCAACCCCACCGGCAGGAACCATCTGCTCAAATCTTGCCCGCAGACGCTGCAATAACCAGATGGTTTCGGTAGACAAGGGGGGCAAAAAGGCGGTCACCCATTATATAACGAAAGAAGTATTCACGATAAATGATGAAAGCTGCACCCTGCTTGCAGTCACTCTTGAAACCGGGCGCAGTCATCAGATTCGCGCCCATTTCTCAGAAAAGGGACACCCTCTGCTGGGTGATACGCTCTATGGTGGAGCGATGCGGCATCATCATAAATCCTATCAGCGACAATGCCTGCATTCCCATCGCCTTACCTTTCTGCATCCAGTAACAAACGAGAGGATGATCTTTACAATACCGCCGCCGGGAGATATTTTACCATGAAACTGGAAAACAATGAGATTGGCCTATGGTTCTATCTTCAGGGGGGAAAAAACAGACCACAGAAGCTGCCAGAGGAGATTTTTAGCCGACAGGAACAACAACGCTACCACACCATCATAAGCCCTGGAAAGAGGAAGGAGTTCCTCTGTTCCCGACTGCTGCTGAAAAAGATTCTGGATCACTACTTACCCACACAGGCAGCAGAAATTTTTACCAAAAAAGATGGTTTTGGCAGACCATTCTGGTATTCTCGGCAGGGAAAGATTCCGCTCTACTTCAGTTTAAGCCATACACGGGGAATTATTGCCTGTGCTGTTGCCCATATACCGGAAATTGGCTGTGATATAGAGCTGATCCGGCAAAGAAAATATGAAACAAAATTGGCAGCAAAGGTTCTTGGCAAAAAAGAGCTATCGTTCTACAGGGAGCAAACCGATACCTCTTTTGCACGCCATTTTTTTTATAAATGCTGGACACTCAAGGAGGCCTATCTGAAAGCAAAGGGCATCGGTATTCGTGAATCTCTTGCCGCACTTGATTTTGGTTGTAATGTACAGCCTAACTCTTTTTCCCTGTTTGCACCGCAAGGACAGGAGAGCTGGCAATGTTACCACCATTTTTTCCCGGGAAAATTCTCTTTTGCCCTGACAATAAAAAGTGACAGCAAAATAACTATACAAAGAAACATTTATAATCAGGCATAGCCTTTCCCATCAACCAAACCAGTCATTTACCAGAGACCTTTTATGAAACAGAGAACGCAGATTTCCACCAGAGTTTTTGCAACAATAGTGATCCTTACAATAGTTCTCAGCGTTGCATTTCTCCAGCGAGTACTTCCCCTCACGGGATGGAGAGCCTTTCCTGACAATTATACAGTGGAAGGAGAAGCCGTTTTAACCAATGTTGATGGCTACTACTATCTTAATGCCGCAAAAGAGATACTCGATGGGACATACTCTTCCAAAGAGACACATCGGGCAACACCGGATACGATATACCGTTCTCCCATTGCGCCCCTGCTCAGTGTGCTTACAGCCATTATTGCCAGGATAAGCGGCTTTTCGATAAACTGGGTCGGAGCAATGCTGCCCGCCATTCTCTCTCTTTTTATCGCCGCCCCCATCTTCTTTCTTGGCTGGCACTATGGCGGTGCCATTGCTGCCACCACAGCGACAACCATCACTCTCCTTGCTCCGGCATTTTTACTCCGTAATAATTTCGGTTTTTATGATACCGACTGCCTCAACGCCTTTTTCCCTTATACCTGCGCAGTTTTTTCCCTGCTCTTTGTTATAACCACAAAAAAATGGCGCTATCTTTTTCTGTTGGCGGCAGTGATCGCTGCGCTGCTTTTTCTCTGGTGGTGGGATCAGGCCATTGTTGTGCCGATGATTTTAGGTTTTTCGCCTCTTTGTATCGCACTGCTTTTTTTCTCCCGCTTCTCCAGGCGAAAGGCTGCTCTTCTTTGCACAATATTAATAATTTCTTGTATAATACTGATACAACTTGCAGGGCTGGAAGCATTAACAGCTCTTCCCAAAGAGATAATGCGGCTATTTTTCCATATCTCAAAACAGAGTCAGTCTCTCTACCCTCCAGTAAGCATAAGTATCAGTGAACAGACAGCAATGAAATGGGAAAGTTTTTCCCGGCAAACATTTGCCTTCCCTGCTGTTTTTCCTTTTGCAGCGGCAGGAATCACACTGTTTATCTATCGGGCCAGAAAAGAGAGTATTCTGCTGCTACCCCTTCTTATCGTATCGCTTTTCACTTTCTTTTTCGCTATACGCTTTGTAATCTTTGCAGTTCCATTTTTCTCTCTCGGTTTTGGCATATTCCTCGCCGAAATTTATAGGGCTATTGAAAAAACAGGGAGAAAAAAGGTTCTCACTGGATATAGTCTTCTTGCAAGCTGTCTTCTTTTGCTAATATGCTGGAATAATTTTCAGAAAACCCCTTCTCCTGCACCTGTTTTTTCCAGTGCCAATCTTGCCGGAATGAAATCCTTACGCCAACTGGAAAAGGATGCTGTGGTATGGAGCTGGTGGGACCAGGGTCACCCTCTTGTCTATTGGGGAGAAAGAGACACCATCAGCGATGGCATGGTGCATGACAATGAACGTACCCACTGTAACGCCGTACCGCTGGTAACAAGCAATGACCGTTTTGCCGCCAACTTTATGAATTTTTATGTTTCCAGAGGGAAAAGCGGAAGAAAAGAATTTTTGCAACTGGCAAAAAACAACGGCCTTAACGAAGAGGAGGCACTACACAAACTCCTTGGTGCAGGGCCTGACCAGATAACAACAATCTACCCACAACTTACCGCCAGTACCGCCGAAACAATGGAGCAACTCCTCTTTCCAGAACAAAAACGGCCAATCTACCTTTTCCTTGATATGCGACAAACAAATAATAACTGGATTCACTTTTATGGTTCCTGGAGTATAAAAAGAAAAGCCGGACAAAAACTGCTGCCCAATATAAATATCCTGATATCGGAAAAAAACAAGAAACAACTACGGCAAGGAAAACTGCCAACGGGAAAGAATTTTTCCATTGACAAGAAAGAGACTTTGCAAATACATCTTCCTACTCTTTCAACCAAGCCTCTGCCTCTAGCGGAGATAAAGATAACAACCCCAGATAAAACTACGGCAATACTTCCGAAAAAGGCGGTGGGAAAAACAAGCTACTCTTTTATAAAAGGAACCATTATACCCAAAAAAACGACATATTTTACAACAAAAGGAGAATATGTTCTTGATATTCATCAACCAACAGAAATTATGCTGCTGCGGGATAAAAATATGGCGGAAAGTGTAAGCAACCGCCTGTTCTGGCGTTATGGAGACTATAATCCCAGATATTTTTCACCTGTAGAGCTACATCAGCCATATTATCAGATATGGCAGGTGAAAAGTGATATGAATAAAAATTCAAAAGGATAAAATTCCACAAAACCCGAAAAAAAGGGAACACCAATTTTATGCCCCAAAAGCGCATATTTTATAGAGATGAGGAGAGAACGCAAAGGGAAGAGTCTCTGTTTTTTGCAGAGGAAAATATGTATCTATATTTTTTATCAATGCATCAATGTTTGTGTGATGATAGTCTCCCTTTCCAGAAAAACCGGCAATAAATCGTCCGATTTTATAAGCGAAATTTTCTGTAGGACCAGAGACCACCAATTTCCCGCCCGATTTCAGCTTTTCACGGAAAATTGATAAATACGACATCAGCTCCTCATATTGCAGGTGTTCCAGCACATTGGCTGCGACAATAACATCCAGAGAATTATCTGGAATATCAGCCAGTTCCTGCGCAAATGTTATATCCAGATTATACCGGGAAGATAACTCTTTTGCATACTCGGGAAAGAGATCTATCGCCCACACCTTATCACAACTATTCCTCAGCTCAGGTAAAAACATCCCTGTCCCGCAGCCAAAGTCCAAAACATGCATATCCTGACGAAAATCACAAAGATATGCGATTTTTTCAAATTTCCTCCAAATCAGCCACTGGATCAATGGATTGCGATGCAAATAAGAGGGGATAGCCATTTCATCCTTATCATGCTCACTAATACCAAAATTTAATCCAAGGATCTTTTTTATTCCACTTCGGGGGATTCTTTCTATCATATCTTTCCTTATATACCTTGCAATTTATATTGCATAACAAATTATTATAATACCGACTACGCCGGCTCAGTTCTTAGCAAAGTTGATATTCCAAGGATATTAACAGAAATAACCCCTAAAAACAGGGGCCATCCCGGAGAAAATATCCTCTGTATTGCAGCCACAACAATAGCAATTTCTGCAGGAACACCAAGATGAGTCAGCAGGAAGGTAAAACTTGCATCCTTTACACCAATCCCCATAGGAATCATCGACAGCGTTCCAAGGGTTGTTGATATGGTCAAAACAAATAACAGCCGAACTATTGACATATCAATCCCAAGTATTGAAAGAACAAGCCAAAGCCGAACTGCCTGAATGCCAAAAGTCAGAAAATACAAAAAGATAATCTGACTCAATCCTTTAAAAGAGACAGAGCAAAGCGACTGTTTTACGTTATGAATAAAAGAAAATATTTTCCTTAAAAAAGAAGAAAACACAAATGTTCTTTCTGCAATAAATTTTTCAATTTTATCAAATTTTATCAAAAAGAAAAAAATAGTCAACAAAAGAAGAATAAACAGGAAGGTTCCGATACTTATATTAGTATCTGTAATAACAAATGATATTCCCAGAAAAGAGAGACAAAGAGAGACAAAAACATTCAAAAATATCTCTATCAATATGATTGATGTCCCGTCAATTCCCGGGATTTTCAATTTCTCCCTATAAAGAAAAACCCGTAAAGGTACCCCCATCTTAAAAGGAGTTGCATAATTCGCTGTCAAACTGGCGGTAAGGACGAGATAAACATCAATTATTTTTGGGGTATAAAAAAACTCCCTGATCAGGAGATAAATCATAAAAGTATAGAGTGCCGTCTCCAGAGCCAGAGATATTCCTATCCCCAACATATCAACAACGGAGAACCGGGTAAACAGGCTCCAATCAACATCGACAAATATTGAAAGGAGTGAAAAGAGAAGAAAAAAAAGAAAAAGGAGAAAGAAAATTTTCTTTTTCATTAGTTCTCCTCAAAAAGGAAAAAGATAAAATATTCTACATAAAAAATATTCATATGGCTTTACTCCACCCTGTCATAGCGCATCTGGGCTATCTGCTCGGAAACAAGACCAATCAAAAAGGTCATTATCGAAAAAGAGAAAAGCAGCACAGTACCATTGGTGAGTCGTCCAGACAGGAGATAGGTATAGCCATAATAACAGATGCCTGAAAAGAAGAAAAAAAGGCTTACTGGCAAAAAAATACGCAACGGGGAAAAAAGTGTTGCCACCTTGGTTATTATAAGAAAGAAACGGGTTCCATCTTCAAGGAGCTTAATCTTGCTTTTCCCCTTTCGGGCCTTTGTCGTAATCGGAATGTATTGCAAGCTGCGTCCACTACGCAGATAGGCCAGGGTCAGGGTGGATGGGTAAGAAAAAGTGTTCGGTAAAAGATAGATATATTGCCGCACAACAGATGCTTTCATCAAGCGAAAGCCAGAAGTTAGATCCTTCACCGGGAATTTCGTAATATAGGAGGCAAATGTATTATACAAGAAGTTGGCAAGATCCCTGTGCATCGACGTATCCGAACCTTTAGTGCGGGCACCAACAACCATATCAAAGAGATCTTTCTCTGCAAGTAACCTGGTAATATCTTCAGGTTTATGCTGCCCGTCTCCATCCATCAACACAATCCATTCTCCCCTGGCCTCTCGCAAACCGGTTTTAATTGCAGCACCATTGCCAATATTATATGGATGGCTGATAACCCTTGCTTTTGCATTGATCGCAGCATTTTTGGTTCCATCAGTTGAACCATCATCAATAACCAGCACTTCAAAACGGGGATGGAGTTCGAGAATTTTTGTTACTACATCGCCAATACTCTGCTCCTCGTTATGAACAGGTATAACAACGGAGACGGGATACGCAAAAAAAACTGTTTCTTTCATTAAACCATCCTTAACCAAATTTTATATGGTAAAATAATTTATTGCAGAAAAAACGATCAACTATACCAAAACTACATAAAATACCAAATCTATAAATAAATTCAAGTAGTTATCAATAACTCTCTCCATTCCATGAATTTTATAGAAACAGACAAACCGTATTGCAAAATAAAGCAGTGCAAAAGATACACTACTAAAAGGACATTCACACTCTTTTCCGACGCTTGAAATTTGACATAACACCAGCCTGATCTCCTCTTTAAAAAAGAAAAAAACAGAAAATTCAATACAATAGAACTATTTTTTATTTTATTGGAAAATATTAGTTGATAAGAAAAATATATATTGACATTTAACCGTATTCCCCATATCTTTTACGAGAAAACTAACCTTGAGGACAATTTTATGGTAACAAAACTGCTCTATTCTCTCTGTATATCCTTTTTGCTCTCCGCTGCTACTGCTTTTGCGGCTCCTGATTATGATCGCCTGGCAGGAGAGATCAACACCCGCCTGAACAAGGGTGCAGAATTGTATAAACAGGGTGATCTGGACAGCGGGAAAACCACTGTCCAGATGGCGTATTTCGAAATTTTTGAAAACCTTGAAGGCCCCATTCGCATTAACGTTTCTGCCGCAGTCAGTTTTGAGCTGGAGAGCCAGTTCGGAGAAATCCGCAAAATGATGATTAACGGAGAATCTCCCGAGAAAGTACAGGCAGCAGTTGATGCACTGAACGCAGGTATTGATGATGCCCTGAAAAAAGTAAAGGAATCCGGGCATAGTGTTACCGGAGCGGCCCTTCAAAAGGTGGATGTCAGCAATATTGACCCTGTCTGGCTTGATGGCTATAAACTGACAGAGGGGTTACTTCATGATTTTCTTGATGCCTACTCCAGAGGCAGCTACGATGAAGCAGACGAACTACTGACCAAGGCACAGTTTACCGGTTATAAAAACAGTCTTCTGGAAACCGGCATTCGCCGTGGCATATCAACCAAGAGGGACTTCTACTATAACAATACCTTCTCCGATCTGCACAAAATGATCAAGGATGAGGCAGCAGATAATATTGTTACTGAAACAGTCAACACCTTTCTGACCAACCTTCTTGCAGACACTCAGGGGCTGCCAATGGTGGACAAGGCCCTTACTGATCGCCAGCGCAAAGAGCGTAAAAATGCGGCGCAGCCAGCAAAAGACTGGAAAAAAATCACAGCCTCTCTTTTTACAAAAATTGATGCTGCTGTCGCTCTCTACAGGGAAGGCAAGGTTGATCAGGCCAAAATGGCTATACAGAACAGTTACTTCGATATTTTTGAAGGCAGCGGCATGGAAAAACAGGTGGCAATAGTCGATTCCAGCCTCAAGCTTGAGATGGAGGGCTATTTCACCAAACTCGTTGCCCAGATGAAGGCGGGAAAACCTGCTACTGAGATAGATGCAACAAAAGAGGAGATGCAACAAAAATTCGCCACAGTCGCGGATGATATGAGCGGCAACGGAGAATCCGGGTTTATTGAGACTTTCCTGCTCTCCCTGCTTATTATCGTACGCGAGGGTTTTGAGGCTATCCTTGTTATCACCGCCATCATTGCCTATATGGTTAAAAGTGGCAACAAGGATAAGCTTAAAACGGTTTATAGTGGTTGTATCTGGGCGATTGCCCTCTCTTTTGCCACAGCATGGATCCTTAAAGGAATCCATATCTCTGGTGCCGGACAAGAGATTCTTGAGGGTGCCACCATGCTTATTGCGGTCGTTGTTCTCTTTTTTGTCGGTCACTGGCTTATCGGTAAGGCCGAATCCAAGAAATGGGATAAATATATCAAGGATACAATGAACGAATCCATTTCCAAAGGGTCCCTCTGGGGTCTGTGGTTTGTGGTCTTTCTTGCCGTCTATCGTGAAGGGGCCGAAACCGTCCTGTTCTATTTTGCCCTTATTGCCCAGGCTACTGGTGCCAGTGCCAATGCGGCGATTCTGGCCGGTTTTATCGTCGGTTGTATCGCCCTTGTGATTATCTACCTGGTTATGCGATTCACTTCCGTCCGCCTGCCTTTCCGCGCTTTTTTCCTCTTCACTGGCGGACTGCTCTATCTGATGGCATTTGTTTTCGCGGGCAAGGCAATTATGGAATTTGTTGAAGGAGGCGTTTTGGAACCAACACTGGTTTCTGGTATGCCGCAGATTACCATACTGGGAATTTATCCTTATGTAGAGAGCCTTATTCCTCAGGTTATCCTGCTGCTGTTTTTAGCAGGAGGATGGTTTCTAGCAAAAAAGAAAAAAAATTGAGAGCCGTCACAGGCCCCACGCCTGTGGCATTTTAACCAAAAATCCTAATAAAGGAGAGTTATTATGAAGAAGGTATTACTTACCGCAGCAGCAGTTTCCCTGTTAAGCGCAACCACATCTTTTGCTGCTGATTTCAAAGAATATCCCATTGGCGATGCAAAAGAGATGGGCGGAATGGAAATTGCTGCAGTTTATCTGCAACCCATCACCATGGAGCCTCGTGGTATTGACCTGCCTGCATCCCAGGCAAGCATTCACCTTGAAGCTGACATCCATGCTGTTAAAGGAAATCCAAACGGTTTTGGTGCTGGCGAGTGGATGCCTTATCTGACTGTTACCTATAATCTGGTAAACAGAGACACTGGAGATCAAATCGGTGGAAATCTGATGCCTATGGTTGCTGCTGACGGTCCTCACTATGGTGCAAACATCAAGATGCCTGGTGTTGGAAACTATGAGCTGACCTATTTCATCGAGCCTCCCAGCAAGCAAGGTTTTGGTCGTCACTCAGACAAGGCTACAGGTGTTGGCAAGTGGTTTGCTCCTTTTGCTGTAGACTACAAATTCAAGTATTCTGGACTCAAGAAGTAATTCTTGTCGCCAGACAAAAAGAGGCCTTGGGAAATTACGGTTTGTGCCCGGTATAATACTGGGGCAGATGTTGTATTGATTGTTCAAGGTCTCTCCCTGTTACAGTTTGCTTATATCAAAAAAAAGTTTTTCCTTTTTGATAACAACTGGACAGCATAACAATTTGAGATATTTGTTATAATGGGAAGCAGTTGGCAGTTTTGCGAACTGCTTCCTTCCTTTATTTTTGGAAAAACGAGATTCCATGACAACGCCATTTTCTGATTTCGTTACCTTCTTTACCGCAGTTTCCAGATGTTTCCTTCCAGCTCTACTCTTTTTTGCGATTATTTGCGCCATATGGAAAAAACAGGAGTATCAGGAACTTTTACGCACCATTCTTGCCGTCTGCGGTGCCATAATCGCAGGGATGCTACTGGCAAAATTTACCATCGCTATCCGCTACTTCAGCGAACTCTCCCTGCTGCTTTCTGCTCTTTTGCTTATCTGGGGAGTTTTTTCCCTGCTTGCGTCCTTTATAAACAACGGCAAACTGGCGACAATCGGCTTTACCGCCTTCGCGATGCCTTTTTTGCTGCTGCTCTTTATGCAGGCAGCCATAGACCTGTGGATAATTATTTCCGATGAGGCTCTCTCCTCAACAGGAGTGGTTAATACAACCCTGATTATTAACGGCGGGGCGCTGCTTCTCAGTTTTACCGCCATGGTATTTGTTGGAACACTCTTTACCATATTTTTTCGCCGCATCTCTTTTGGCAGTAACCGGATTCTTTTTATTATCCTTATTTTCCTGCCCGGAACACAGTGGACGGCAAACCTGCTTATCAACCTTATTCGTCTGGATTACCTTACTGCCACCAAAGAGAACATCTCCTATGTGGCAAAAGCTCATGATGCTCTATTTTTGTGGAATTATCTCTTTTTTGTTATTGCCGCCATAGGCATTGCCTTCTTTTTTGCAAAGAGACACCGCCGTCTTACTGACAGCGAAAAAGGAAGCCTGCCGGAACCTGAACAGAGAAAGCGGATAGCTCTTAAATTGACTGATACCCGCAGGATGACCATCGCCTCCACAGTTTTGCTGATCGCTCTTGCCCTTCAAGGCTGGTACGATATGGTGGTAAACAAGCCGCCAGAACTCTCTCCGGCAATTCCGGTTACCGTGGACAAGGATGATCTGGTAAGAATAAAAATTGCCGATGTCAGTGACGGTTCGCTTCACCGCTATTCCTATATCACCGCCGATGGGTATCGGGTACGCTTTTTTATTATCCAGCGCTATGAAAACTCCAACAAGTTTGGTGTTGTTTTTGATGCCTGCCAGATTTGCGGTGATGATGGCTATCTGGAAAGCAATAAAAATGTGATCTGCATTGCCTGTAATGTAAGCATATTTATTCCGTCCATCGGCAAGCCGGGAGGCTGCAACCCCATCCCCTTCCCCAGTGAAATGACCGAAGACGAAATTATTATCAAAAAAAGCACGCTGGAAGATGGGGCAAACTACTTTTCGGAAAAAGTGGAGATAATGGTAAAAGACCCTGTTACCGGCAAGGAACTCTCCAATATAAAAGCTCCTTTTCACTATTCATATAAAGGGCATGAATTCAGTTTTGAGTCTGAAGAGAGCATGAAAAAATTTGTTGATGATCCCGAGAAATTTGTCCAGGTGAAACGCCGCTCTGTACGCATAGACGGATATAAAGAGCAATAAGGAGGAAGCTATACCATGTTTTTTCATATTATTCTGCGTTCCTTTACCCGGGAGAAAAAACGCAACCGCCTGGCAGTATTAACTGTTTTTCTCTCGGCGGCCCTGATTACCGCCCTGATGTGCGTATCAATAAATATTGGCGATAAGATGGCCAAGGAGATGAAAACCTACGGGGCGAATATTAATCTGATTCCCAAAAGCGATAGCCTCTCTTTGGAAATTGGTGGCGTCGATTATAATCCCTTGAAAGGTAAAGTCTATCTTGCCGAGGCTGATCTGCCCAAAATTATGGGTATCTTCTGGCGTAATAATATTATGGGCTTTGCCCCCTATCTTAAAGCACTGGTAACCATAAACGATAAGAAAAAACCTGTTCGTTTTATCGGCACCTGGTTCGACCATAATCTGCCCGTTGAAGCCGATAGTGAATTTCATACCGGCACAAAATTGATCAACCCTTTCTGGAAGGTCACGGGAAAATGGCCAAAGGAAGATGGCTCACAAATTCTTGCCGGAGCAAAAACCGGGCTGACCATTGGTGAGGAAGTAACATTCTCCAATCCCCAGCACCCCGGGGGAAAAATTACCGCTACCGTATCCGGTATTTTGACCACTGGCGGCAGCGAGGATAATGCCATTGTCGGCAGTCTGGCAACTGCACAGCAATTATTAAACAAAAAAGGCAAGGTTGGTTCAGTCAGTGTCAGCGCCCTCACTGTACCAGAGGATTCACTGTCCCGGCGCGCCCATCGCGACCCCGATTCTCTGGATATGACAGAGTATGATGTATGGTACTGTACCGCCTATGTCAGCTCCATTACTTCGCAAATAGAGGAAGAACTCCCCGATGTAACAGCAAAACCGGTATGGCAGGTGGCGGCCAGTGAAGGAGCAATTATCAACAAACTCCAGGCACTATTGCTGGTAGTAACCATTGCGGCAATGATTGCTTCTGCTCTTGGTATCTCTTCGTTGATGAGTAGCTCAATTATGGAGCGTGCCCAGGAGATCGGCCTGCTTAAGGCTTTGGGCGCCAGCAATAGATTGATCTTTCAGCAGTTTATTGCCGAATCTTCGTTGGTTGGCTTAATCAGCGGCGTACTCGGTTTTATTGCCGGTATCATTCTTGCTCAGTTTGTCAGCTATAGCCTCTTTGAATCAACCGTTGGCTTTAGCTGGATCACTTTGCCGGTAGTGGTGCTTATTTCAATTCTGGTGGCTATTCTTGGTTCCATTTTACCATGCCGTCTCATTGCCAAGCTTCATCCGGCAGAAGTACTGCATGGCCGGGCATAGAATAAGGAGAAAAATACAATGAAACAGATGTTTACAACCCTTGTAACCCGTTCACTGACTGTGCGTAAAAACAGGGTCGCAATCTCGATTTTCTCCATTACCATTGGTGCCATTATTGTTACCGCCCTATCCTTGCTCTACTTTGATATTTCACAAAAGATGCATAAGGAGCTACGCACCTACGGAGCCAATTTTATCCTTGCCCCTTCCAGTGATTCCAATAAAAGGGATATGGATACCGCCACCTTTAATAAGGCAATGGCGATGATTCCCTCCGATGCGATTTATGCGGTAAGCCCTTATCTTTACGGTGTTATTCACCTTGATCTGGGAGAAGCGATTATGGCAGGGGTCGATTTTTCGGGCTTACGCAAACTCTCTTCATACTGGCAAATTGAAGGAGACTGGATTGCGGTCGATTTTGATAACCAGAATTGTATGATTGGTAAAACCCTTGCCACCACGATGGAATTAAAAATCGGCAGCAAGATCAATATGGTCAATACCAGCAACCATAAGCGAAAAACGGTGCGGGTAAAAGGTATTATTGAGAGTGGTCAGGATGCCGATAACCAGATTATCGTTTCCATGGAGACGGCTCAGGAGCTGCTTGATGGTAAGGGAAAGATCAGTAATGCGATGCTCAGTCTCTATGCCGATAAGGTGAATGTTGACCAGCTGGGTAAAAAGATAGAAACCGCCTTGCCACAACTCGACGCCCGGCCAATCCGCAAGATAAGCCAATCGGAAGGAAAGGTTGTCGATAAGATCAAGGGGCTGATTGCCACGGTGATTCTGCTTATCCTTGCCACTACAACACTTTGTGTAATGACCACCATGATGGCGGTTGTTACCGAGCGCACCAGGGAGATCGGCCTGCTGAAAGCTCTTGGCGCCGAGAACAGTGCCGTCCAGCGGCTCTTTCAGGTAGAGGCTATGGTGATGAGTTCCATTGGCGTTGTCCTCGGTCTGATCCTTGGTTTTTTACTCGCCCAGTTTCTTGGCGAAATGGTATTCCATTCATCAATCAGTTTTCGCTGGATAG
>PDWI01001588.1_pt1 | contig 35984 bp, 38 predicted proteins | sample 1430891 | NCBI WGS metagenome assembly PDWI01 (sample SAMN01162508, study PRJNA174530) | Oral metagenome, whole genome shotgun sequencing project. | biome: Marine environment; feature: Marine mammal; material: Swab sample of the gingival sulcus; isolation source: swab sample of gingival sulcus... | reverse complement strand
ATTATGGCAAAATGCGTTACAAGGAAAGATAAAACATCATGAACATTAGCTATACAGAAAAAGAAATATCTAATTTTTACCATTACTACTATGAATGGATTGATTTTTTAGACTTGATGTATGAGCCATCAAAAGTCATTGAAAATTATGAGGGAATAGAAAACTGCTTAAAAGAAAAATTTATTTCCGTTGGTTGGGAGCAAGAAAATGACATTAAACTCATATGGATTCCTCCTTTTGCAGTGGGTAGTATAATCTTAGGTGGCGATGAGGCATTTTTAAAAAAATATGGCTCAAAAATATTTGACAATGGAAAGCTATGTCCTAATGCTTGGACAAAAGGGATATTTTTATTTCATGCCAAAAATAGCTCCGATGGTACATCTATAATTTTATCTCCCATAGAGCTAGATATACCAAATTATGGACTATAAATTTATATGATAAAAAAGAGAAAAACACAGTTGCCATTTGGCTTTTAAAAGCAAAAACTTACGAGGAATTAGATAGAGTGCGAATTTGACCTAATTAAAAGAGATAATATTCAAGAAGTATTTAAGGCAGTCTCATACTGGGATACATTTCTACAAAAGAGTGTTTTGATAAATAAACTAAATGAGATTAATTTAAGCGATTATGGCTCTTTTATGCTCATTTACGACCATGAATATCTTGGAAAAATTCAAAAATCAAACAAAGCTTCTTTTGTTGGCAATTTTATATACAGATAAAAAATAATCCATAAAATCAATATCAAATAAATTTGGCAGAAAAATATGATTGAGCTATAATTAAAAAACTAACTCATAGGAAAAATATAACATCATGAAGCTAGAGTATTTAAAAAAGCAATACACCAAGTTTTACGACATTGAGTCGGTGAATGATAATATTATCAGCAAAATAGAAAATACCTTAGAAGTAAAATTGCCCTCTGATTTTAAATCCATTGCAAAATTTTATTCGGGAGGTTTACTAGGGGGAATATCCCATCATGAGATATCTTTAAAAAGCAGTGCTGATAATATATGTTAAAAAACACTCCAAATAAGAAAGACAATAGGTTTAGAGAAAAAGTACATTGTCATAGCCAAGCCTCCTGAAAGCATTATTTTACTAGATACCATCAATAAGCCAAATGTTATTTGGTGCGGATATGACTTTTCTTCAAACCCCAAAGAAGAGGCAAAAGATTTTGACAGTTGGGACTCGTATGAAGATTTTTTTAGCTATCTTTTAGATGAAGAAGAAGATGAAAATTAAACCAAATAAGAGCATTTATAAAATGCAAAATAACGCAAAGGCAACAAAATGAATCACCAAAACACATTTAATCCATATCCTAAAGAAGTTTTACCTTTAGGGTTTTCTTATCCTACAAGCTATCTAAAACTTTCCAAAAATGTTCAATCAATCAAGTATGACGATAAATACCCTTTTCCTTGGTGGTTTACTGATGATAGGGACAACATCAATGAAGATATGAAGCTGTACGAAGAAATGACGGGACAAAAAGGCTTAATCGTTTTTGCTAGAAATGGCGATTGGGCAGCGTATTTTAGCTCATATGATACATCAGGAGACCCTGAAGTGATTGTATATGATTTAGGTGCTACAAATGATGGCTCTTTTGTTGTAGAAAATTTCGATACATGGCTTAAAATGGCAATAAATGATACTTGGAGATAGTTTTTATTGTTTATTTACTTTCTCCTTTTTTAAAGAGATAAAAGAGAGATAAATACCCTTACAAATCCTCATGAACAACATCAGTTTTTTAGCTAAAACCAGCCTTGCTAAAGGAAAAATAAAATTTAAAAATTTAAAAATTTATTCTTCCTTTAGCACACTTTAGATACAATCTAACAATTTTTTTTAGGAGTTTTCTTGGCTACGGACAAAGTTTTATTTTATCTATGCGTTAGCCTCATATCAATAGGAGTTATATTTTCCCTATCGCTTTCTGTATTTACAGTGCTTTATTATAACTATCCTAAATATCACTTTTTTTCTCACCAGCTTATAGTAGCTATCGTATCAATAACAATCATGTGGACTCTGTCACAATTTAACCCAGATAAAGCCATGCCGGCTATTGGATTTTTTCTTTTCTTTTCTTGCCTTTTTGTTATGGGTGTTATGCACTATTTGCCATCTTCTATGGTAACAGAATCAGGGGGAGCAAAACGATGGATACGACTTCCGGGGTTTTCCCTAGCACCTGTTGAGTTTTTCAAAATAGGCTTTGTATATTTTTTAGCATGGAGTTTTGCTAGAAAATTAGACGAAGAGAAAAAACCTTTAGGAGAAGAGCTTAAACTTTTATTGCCTTATGTGGGAGTATTTGTGTTAGTTGTTTACCTCATAGCTGTTATGCAAAATGACTTAGGTCAGGTTGTAGTGCTGGCTCTTACTTTAGCAGTTATGGCATTTTTTGCCGGAACTAGTTTTAAGTTTTTCTCTCTAGGCATCATAAGCTCCATAGCCGTAGCCACAGTAGCCATCTTAACTTCAGAACACAGAATACTTCGTATAAAAAACTGGTGGGGAGGCATACAAGATATGGTTTTAAGCATACTTCCTAAAAGTCTTGAAAGCACGCTCCGCATAGAAAATGTGAGCGAAGGCTACCAGATATCCCACTCACTAAATGCCATAAAACACGGCGGACTCTTAGGTGAAGGCATAGGACAAGGAAGTTTTAAACTTGGATACCTAAGCGATGTTCATACAGACTTTGTTTTAGCGGGCATAAGCGAAGAGATAGGCGTTTTAGGGCTAATTGCAGTAACGATACTACTTTATGTCATAGTTTTTAGAATATTTAGAATAGGCAGTAGAAACGAAAATAAAGTTTACTTTTTATTTAGCCTTGGTATGGGACTTTTGATAAGTTTTTCATTTTTAATGAATGCCTATGGCATAACCTCAATTACACCCATAAAAGGTATAGCTGTACCATTTTTAAGCTATGGAGGAAGCTCTCTTTTAGCCCTGTCTATTGGGATGGGAATGGTGCTAATGGTAAGCAAAAGAGCAAAAGGATAGACATGATAGCGATAACAGGCGGAGGAACAGGTGGGCATTTAAGCATAGCAAAAGCAGTTTGTGAAGAGCTAAACAGAAGAGATATAAAGCCCATATTTATAGGCTCTACAAAGGGTCAAGATAGAGCATGGTTTGAACATTTTGAAGGCTTTAGTAAAGCATACTTTTTGCAAACTAGCGGAGTTGTAGATAAAAAGGGTTTTGGCAAGCTAAAATCTTTAAAAAATATCCTATCCCAAAGTAAAGTATGTAAAGACATATTTAAAACCCACAATATAAAAACCGTCTTTAGCGTAGGTGGCTACTCTTCAGCACCTGCTTCTATTGCTGCTATTACTAACCAAAAAAAACTATACATACATGAACAAAATGCCGCCATAGGAAGACTAAATAAAATACTAAAACCATTTGCAAAAGAGGTTTTTGGCTCTTATGATAATGCTACTTTTTATACTCCTTATCCCATACGAGATGTTTTTTTTGATAGCTCTAGAGAAAGAAAAGAGTTAAAAACAGTACTATTTTTAGGTGGAAGTGGCGGAGCAAATTTTATAAACAATCTTGCTAAAGAATTAGCTACAAAGTTAAACGAAGACAACATAAACATAATACACCAATGCGGAAAAAATGATTTTGATGAATTGAAAAAATTTTACAAAAAACACAATATAAAAGCTGACCTATTTGACTTTAGTAAAGAGCTACATACCAAGATGAAACAAGCAGATTTTGCAATATCAAGAGCTGGAGCTAGCACCCTTTGGGAGTTAACAGCCATGGGTTTACCTACATTTTTTATACCCTACCCCTTTGCGGCTGCAAATCATCAATACTACAATGCAAAAGAGCTAAGTGATAAAAAACTAGCTTTTCTTTTGCCTCAAAAAGATGTAAACGATGGCGTGGTGTTAAAGGTTATGAAAAATGCAAACCTAGAGCAAATATCAAACTCACTACACAAAAAAATAGAAAAAAATGGAGTTAAAACTATAGTAGATATTATGCTAGATCAGTATCATACTGAGAAATATGAACATAAATAGCTTCTTTTAGCTCGCTTAATTCATGCACAGCATAATAATAAAGCATATCTTGGTTCTTTAAGGCTCTACCGTTAAAAACACAATCTATAACCTTAGTAAATCTATCTAGCTCATTTGCTATTTCTATACTTAAAAGCTCTTCTTCTTGGGCTATTGTCATATACACTATAAACGAAAAAAATATATAAATATTGTAAAAATCATCTACGATCTTATTTACAATCTTTTTAGCATCATATTCCATCTGAAGTTTTATATCAGTAGCTAATAAATTTAACTTTGATGCCAAAGCAGACAGTTCTTTGTTTTTAGAGATTGCTTTTTTGTTTTTTTTCCCACCAATTTGCACTTGAGTTAAATGCTTATTGATATCTTCCATATTTTTTAAGATAATCTTCATAGAGTTTAGTTCTTTTTCGCCAACTGCGTAAACTCCAGAATTCAATCTTTCATTTACAAAATTATCCACATTAAGACTGACATTTTTTATATCAAAGCTCTCTGTCTCTATATTGAAAAGAAGTTTTAAAACACTAACCATTTTTTCAATGGACGCATTTTTAACTTCTTCTTTGCAGTCAGCAACAATAGAGTTAAAAGCCTTTATGTCAAGTAAGCTAGGTTGAATATTTTGCCTTTCAAGCTCTTCGTCAGTCATATTTTTAACTGTCAAAAATCCATCACAAGCATTTTCTAAGTTTTCAACTTCATTTCTAATGATATCTAAATCCATAAACAACCTTAACTAAGTTTAAAATATAATTATAACATTTTTTACAAAAATAGTAAAATGACATATTTAACTGCGATTGTATATTGTAGAAAAATAATCCCTAAGTTAAGAAGTATTATTGATAAAATGGCGCGCCCAAAGAGATTCGAACTCCTGACCGCAGGTACCGCAAACCTGTGCTCTATCCAGCTGAGCTATGGGCGCATATCAAATTGAGGTTAAAATTGTACCCAAGCATTGCTTAAAATTGTGTAAAAATGAAAATTTTTTAAATATTTCATCTAAAACTTAATCAACTTTAAAGCAAATTTTCTGTAATATTGCAAACTTTTAAGACTATAAAAAAAGGAGATAAATGTTTGAGGCACTAAGCGACTCATTTAAGTCAGCAGTAAATAAAATCCGTTTCGCAGACGACGAAAAGGCACTAAAAAAAGCTATAGATACCCTCAAAAAATCTCTTCTAAAAGCTGATGTACACCATAAGGTTGTAAAAAATCTAATAAAAGTAGTAGAGATAGAGACAAAAGCTAAAGGTGTTGGACAAGATATATTTTTAAACTCTATAAAAAACAATCTAACAGATATCTTAACAGCTCCCGGAAACCAAGGCTTTGTTTATACTCCACAAGCACCAACAACTGTGCTCATGAGTGGACTTCAAGGTTCAGGAAAAACAACAACCACTGTAAAATTGGCAAACTATTTAAAACTAAGAAAAAAGCGTGTTTTAATAGCAGCTTGTGACCTTCAAAGACTTGCAGCTGTTGAGCAGTTAAAACAACTTTGTGAACAAAATGAACTTGATTTATATTTTGAAGAGAGTAAAAATCCTGTAAATATCACTAAAAACGCACTTAAAAAAGCTAAAGATGAACTTTACGATGTGCTTTTAGTAGATACAGCTGGACGACTTGCTATAGATGAAGAACTAATGGGCGAACTTGTTGATGTTAAAAATGCTCTCAATCCCCATGAGATATTTTATGTAGCAGATGCTATGACAGGACAAGATGCAGTAAGAACTGCTATAACTTTCAATGAAAAATTAGACATAAGTGGTGTGATACTAAGTAAATACGATGGAGATAGCAAAGGCGGTGTTGCGCTAGGAATCGCAAGCTTAGTAAATATACCTCTTAGATTTATAGGAACAGGTGAGAAAGTAGCCGACCTTGAGAGTTTCATTCCTGATCGTATAGTAGGCAGACTCATGGGTGATGGCGACCTTATGACGCTAGCTGAAAAAACAAGTGCCATAATCGATGAAAAAGAGGCAAAAAAGTTAACTAGCAAAATCAAAAAAGGCGAATTTAACTTTGATGACTTCTTAGAGCAGATGGAGAGTATGAAAAAACTAGGAAGCTTAAAGTCTATAGTGGGAATGATACCTGGTCTTTCAAATCTTTCAGGACAACTAAATGATGTGGATTTGGAAAACTCAGATCAAATGAAAAAAATAAAAGCCATGATAGGCTCTATGACTAAAAAAGAGAGACAAACACCAAGCCTCTTAAACAATAGTAGAAAAAGAAGAATTGCAGAGGGTGCAGGACTTAGCCAAATGGAAGTAAATCGCTTCTTAAAACAGTTTAAAACCACAGCAAAAATGGCGAAAAAGTTTTCAGGCAAAAACGGTATGAGAGATTTGACTGCCTTGATGAGTCAAGCCAAAATACCAAAGTAAACCAATTAAGGTTTACTAGTGAGCGTTATGATGCTTGCTAGTAAGCCTTAGGGCTAAATAATTTTAGGAGAAATTTTAATGGCAACAGTTGTAAGACTAACAAGAATGGGACGCAAGAAGAAGCCTTTTTATCGTATAGTTGTAACAGACAGCAGAAAAAGAAGAGATAGTGGCTGGATAGAGTCAATAGGATACTACAACCCTCTAAAAGAGCCAGAGATAGTCAAGTTCGATGAAGAGAGACTAGCTTACTGGAAGAGTGTTGGCGCACAAGTTAGCAAAAGAGTGCAAAGAATTACGAGCAAGTAACATGGTTCACGAATTTTTAGAGACTTTTGCAAAGCTTATAGCAGACAATCCTGACCACGTAAGAGTCCAAAACGTAGATGTGGATGACACTTTTAGCGAGATTGTCATCTACGCAGATAAAGGCGATACAGGAAAGCTTATAGGAAAAAATGGAAAAATGATAAACTCCATTAAAACTGTTATCTCAGGATGTAAAGCAAAAAATGGAAAATCCTATCGCATAACTGTAAAAGCAAATGAAGAGTAATCAGGAACTAGAGATTGCAAAACTAGGTCGCACAGTCGGTCTAAGGGGGGATCTCAAACTCCATCTACTCTGCGATTTTGTAAGCCAATTTAAAAAAGATGCAACATTTAGCACCCAAAAAAGAGGCGAACTTACCATAAGTCACTTTGACAAAAATCGTATGCAGATTAGATTTAAAGGTTACGAAAACAAAGAGGACGCCCAAACCCTAGTAAATACTATACTTCTTAGCTCTATAGAGCGTAGCAGAAAAGAGTGTGAACTTAAAAAAGATGAGTTTTTTTGGTTTGATATCATAGGGTTAAATGTTATCGAAAATGATTTAAAACTTGGCAGTGTAAAAAGTATTGAACGCATAGGCGAGCAGGACTATTTATGTATAACAACAAACCAAGAGTTAGTTAACAAAGGTTTTAGCAAATCCTTTTTGATACCATATATAGACAGATTTATTATCCAAACCAAACTAACAGACAAACTCATAACAACACAAAATAGCTTTGATTTATTAAAGAGTTCTTAGATGAGATTTACCTTTGTAACCCTTTTTCCTGAACTCATAGAGGGCTACTTTGGCTCTAGCATACTTTCAAGAGCAGTAGATAAAGGATTGGTAAATATAGAGTTTTATAACCCTCGCGACTATTCAACTAACAAACACTTAAAGGTAGATAGCTATATGATTGGAGGGGGAGCGGGACTTCTTATGAATGCTCAACCACTAAATGACACCTTAAGGAGTATAAAAAAAAAGAGTAAAGATGCTTATTTTATATTCTTAACCCCAAGTGCAAAAACCTTTGTTCAAAATGATGCTAAAAGGCTTTCAAAAAAAGAGCATATTGTCTTTGTTTGTGGAAGATACGAAGGTATTGATGAGAGGATAATAGAAAAATATGCCGATGAAGTTTTAAGCATAGGAGACTTTGTCTTAACTGGCGGAGAATTACCCGCACTTTGCATGTGTGATGCCATAAGTAGAAATATAAAAGGCGTGCTAGGAAATGAACTTTCTTTAGAGATGGAAAGCTTTGAAGATGGGCTTTTAGAGGCGCCCTCTTTCGCAAAGCCAAATGTTTTTGAAAAAAATAGTGTACCTTTAGAATTTTTAAAGGGAAATCATGGTAAAATAGCCACCTTAAAAAATAAGTTATCACAACAAAAAACAAAATTTTTTAGACCAGATTTATATAAAAAAGTGTGCAAAAAGGACAAGTCATGAGAAACAAATATATTGAAGCTTTTGAGAAATCTCAAGTTGAGAATAAAAATGTACCAGATTTTAGAGCTGGAGATACCCTAAGAGTTGCTGTTATGATTAAAGAAGGCGACAAGCAAAGAATACAGAACTTTGAAGGTGTTTGTATAGCAAGAAGAGGTACTGGCACAGGTGAAACTTTTATCGTAAGAAAGATAGGAGCTAACGGTGTAGGTGTTGAAAGAATTTTCCCTATCTATACTGACAGCATAGAAGAAATAAAAGTTCTAAGAAGAGGCAAAGTGAGAAGATCTAAGTTATTTTATCTAAGAGGCAGAAGAGGTAAGTCTGCACGTATCAAAGAACTTAAAAAATAATCTAACTATAAAAATCTTTGGGTCAAATCGGCTCAAAGATTACCCAACCCCAACAACCAAAACTTCATTTTAAGCTTATGCTAAACAAACTTTAGAGATAATTTTTTATACCAATTAAAAGGTTTCGTATGGGCAAATTTTTTATACCACTAATTGTATCTATTGTATTTTTTACACTTAATGCTGAAGCAAGAGAAAACAGACTAAGAGATAGTGCCAGTATTGTTCACTTTACAGCTTCACAGCAAACTAATTACGATGATTTTATAAAACATTTATTAGATGAATTTGACATAGATTTTATGGTATATACAACCAATAGTGATGAAGATATAAACGCCTTTAGCAATAAACTTTTTAGAAGACTTCAAAAAAATAGCCTATCAAAAAGCGGACAGGCTTTGTTATTTGTTATCAATCCAGCCCAAGACAAAGCTAGACTCGAAGTATCTTTAGCTCTTGAGCATATCTACACAGACGCCTTTGTTTCGTACATTCAAAATGCAGGCATTGTGCCATACTTTAAAAACAACAAAGTATCCGATGGAGTTTTTGAGATGGCAGCGCTAGTGCATGATAGAGCCTATGAAGCAAAAAAAGGTAAAAAGTTTACCCCAAGAGCCAAAAGCGAGTCAATGGGAGCCGGAGCTAAAGTTAAAGCAAATATCGGCAAGGGTCAAAAGGTAAAAAGTGATGACATAAAAAGTGAAAGCAACGATACGCCTTTAATGGTTTTGCAAAAATATCTAGCTAAATTAAAAGCTAAAAACAATAATCCAAACCTTGGCATATACACCAAAAAAACAAGAGAATTTTTCAATACAAAAACATCCACAGAAATAAATATGGACAATGAGATAAGATTTCTATCCCCTTGTATAAACAATACTCAAACCATCTACTCTTTTGATGAACAATTTGCAGTTATTTTGGACAAAGACCCCCTTAAAAACCCAACTTGTTCTCCATATTTTTTCAAAAAAGAAGATGGAGCTTGGAGACTTGATTTTGCCACTATGGCAGATGTTATAAGATTTAACACCGAAATGAAATGGCACTTTGATATGCAAAATAGACTTAAAAACGATGGAAAATACTACGCTTTTGGCTTTGATGGCTATGTGATATATTTTAAAAATGGCTACATTTATGAAGCCAAAGAAAAAAAGCCAGAGGGAGCAAGATGGGGCTATGAGTGCGGGCAATATTTTGACCCAAAAGATAAAGATTTAGTTAGGCAAAACCCAAGAAAATATATCAAATGCTACATGAAAAGAGTATGGGGCGGAAGTCCTGCTATGACAAGACTTGGACTACAAGGAGGTGAAAGCATTTTAAGCATAGGAGAAGGGGTAAATAAAAAAGACAATGTCAGTTTTGTAGATTTTATGAGCTATATGAAAAATGCTCCCACAGGCTCAATAGTAACTCTAAAAGTACAGCTTTACAAAAGCGAAAAAACAGCTATTATCCAAGGTATAGCCCCATAGAGTAGATGGAGAAAATTTTTAGCTATATTTTGAGTATTTATGCCTCTTAATTGGTTTAAGTGTAGTTCGGCGATTTATCATTCTTATAGAAGTTGGTTCTATCCAGTTCCAAAGCTCATTGATGAACTCTTTGGGTATTTTACAATCCACAATAGCCTGCCTAAAACATTCAAGCCATACATCTCTTGCGCTCTCATCGATAGTGAAAGGAAAGTGCCTCTTTCTTAACATAGGATGACCTTTTTGAGAAGTATAAAGCTTATCTCCACCCATAAATTCTATGAAGAAATCCTCTATAACCTTTGTTGCCTTCTCAAACGCCTTGTCACTTTTTGGATACATATGAGAGATTTTACTTTCACGAATAAGCTCATGATGGTAACGTATAAGTTCTCGTATCTTCTCTTCTCCAAGAGACTTTAGTATTCTGTTTGAAGGAAAGGGAACTTCTGGATATATAAAGTCTATCTTTTCTTTTTCTATCTAAACCTCATCTATCACCTCTAAAAGTTCTTCACCTCTGCCCTCATTTCCCAGTATCTCATACTTTTTATGCACCTAAACTCCTTTGATATTGCTCTTCTTAAAAACTCTGCACTTTTTCTTCAATCTCTAAATACTGCTCAACCAAAACCTCCAACTCTTCTTTTTTTGCTTCAAGCTCCTCGCTTAAAGCAATTAAGCCTTTTTGCTCATAGCACTCTGGGTCGGCTAAACATTTTTCAAGCTCTACTATTTCATTTTCCAAATTCTCTATCTTATCAGGCAATTTTTCATATAAATCTTTTTCTTTATAGCTAAGCTTTGTGGGTTTAGTTTTTTCCTTTGATAGAGAATTTTTTTGCTCACTAAAACTCTCTATTTCCTTAATCTCTTCTTCATTTTCTAAAAACTCACTATAGCTCTCATAGCTATCTTCAATAACCCCATTCCCTTTAAAAACTAAAAGTTTTTTAGCGATTTTATCCACAAAATACCTATCGTGACTCACAAAAATCACAGCACCATTAAAACTCAAAAGATACTCTTCAAGTATATTTATGGTTTGAATATCAAGATCATTTGTTGGCTCGTCAAGTATCAAGCATTCAACATCTTTGCTAAATAAAAGTGCTAAGGCGACACGGTTTTTCTCTCCACCACTCAAAAGCCCTATTTTCTTATCTAAAAACTCCTTTGGAAATAAAAAACTCTTCATATAACCATATACGTGCATATTTTTGCCCCTAACTTGCACCCTATCTCCCCCATTTGGACAAAATGTCTCTATAAGAGTTTTACTATCATCAAGCATAGCCCTTTGCTGGTCAAAATACCCTATGCTTATATCTCCTTTTTTTATAACTCCACTATCTTGTTTTAAAGTACCCAAAAGAAGTTGCAAAAGAGTTGACTTACCGCTACCATTTCTACCTACTATAGCTATCTTATCCATCTGTAAAATACGATAGTTAAAATCTTTTATAAGCTCTTTATTGCCCAAACTTTTAGATAAATTTTTTATCTCAAAAAGCATTTTTTGTCGGTTTACCGACTTCTCTTGTATAAAATTTTTCTTAGCACGCTGAAGCTCAAGCTTAACCTTATTTATAACAGAAGGGTTTTTCTTTGCCTGTTCACGCAAAGCCATAAGTCTCTCTTTTCGCCCCTCATTTCTCTTAAGTCTTGCCTTAACTCCACGCCTTAGCCACTCTTCTTCACTTTTTAAGTGTTTTAGTAGAGTCTCGTGAGATTTAGCCAAAGAGCTTAAAATCTCTTCTTTTTTTTGCAGATAGTAGGCATATCCGCCCTTATATACTCTAAGCCTATGCTCATCTATCTCTACTGATTTTGTGGCAATCTTGTCGATAAAATACCTATCGTGAGAGATGAAAACTAAAGTAAAATTTCCTTTTAAAAGCAGATTTTCCAAAAAACTTACCATATAAACGTCTAGGTGGTTAGTTGGCTCATCAAGAAGTAAAATATCAGGTTTTTTAAGCAAAAGTGAAGCTAGGGCAACCCTTCTTTGTTCCCCTCCACTCAAAGAAACTATGGGAGAATTTTCATACTCAAGCAAAGAAAACTCTTGCATGATACGCTTTATCTTATCATCCAAATTCCAAGCATCGTGAGCATCAAGATAAGCACTAAGCTCCTCGCCCCTTGCCAAAAGCTCTTTGTTTTCAAAATCATCAGCTAAAAGTAAAGCGTTTTTTTCATACTCTTTTTTTACTTTAAGTATATCTGTTAACTCATGCTCAATCGCCTCTTTTACATTTAGCGAATCATCAAATTTTGGCACTTGAGAGAGCATTTGAATTTGAATATTGTCTTGAACTATTCTGCGACCTCCATCTACTTCTAAAGAATTATTGATAATCTTCATAAGTGTTGATTTGCCACAACCATTTTGTCCAATGATAGCTATCCTATCGCCTTTATTTACAAAAAAATCCACATCTTCAAGTATTTTTTTAACATCAAATTGTTTACTAACACCAAGTAAGTCTAAAAGTGCCAAAGTCTTCCTTTAAAAATAATAAAAGAGATTATAGTAAATTTTTGTTTTATATTTTATAATAGCAGTAGAAAATTATAAAACTTTGCGAAAATTGTTTTAGAGTTTGAAGCAGAAGGTTGTATTTGCCTTAATTAAAATTTGTGATTTAGTGGCTATAAACTGCGGTTTTGAAGTCTGTAACACAACCAAGCCTACGGCGGTGCTTTGCACAGCTGCCTCCGCAGGTGCTAACACGCATCTGCTTCGGTTCCAATCCTAACAAAGACAAGCAGTTGTCTTTGTTTAACGGATTTCACAGTTCCGTGGCTAACAAAACAAAAGTTTTAAAATTCACAATGTTGCTAGCCTACGGCGGCTCACAATATAACCAAGCCTTCGGCGGTGCTTTGCACAACGCCTTCGGTTCCGTGACTACAAACAACAAGCAGTTGTTGTTTGCTTAACGCCACTCATGTCCTAAACTGATTTAGAGATGAAGATAATTTCTCAGAACTATTTGATAAATGCTCACTAGCCTTAGATATTTCCTCTATGCTTTTTGCATTTTGGCTTGTTATGGTATTCATATCTTCTATCTTTTTTACTATTCCATCTATACTCTTAGCAGTTTGCTCAAAATCATTTGCCAAAGCTTGACCTTGCTGGTCTGCTAGATCCATAATTTGAGCGGTATTTTTCATCTTCTCCTCTGCTTCATCTGTGGTAGATGCTAACTCTTTCATCTTTTTGGCATTTGCGTCCATGCTTTCACTTACTTGTGAGATAGATTGAACTATGACATTTATGGTAGCATTTATCTCAACTAAACTCTTTTGAGTTCTTTCTGCAAGTTGTCTTACTTCATCAGCAACCACAGCAAAACCACGTCCATGCTCTCCTGCACGTGCTGCTTCTATGGCTGCATTTAAAGCCAATAGATTTGTTTGATCTGCTATATCTCCAATGATAGTTAAAACCTCTTTTATCTGTGAAGCATTTACACTAAGCTCACTTACTTTATGAGAGAGCTCAATCTCAGCATGTGAGCTTTGGGAAACGCTCTTTGATACAGTAGCGATATCTTCCATAAACTGTGTTATCTGCTGATGGGCACTTTTGATAGATTCCCTTGACTCATTGGCATTTTCCAAAGAAGAAACAAGATTTAATTTTATATCGTTTGAATCACTAGTTGCCTCTTGAGCCAAATTTGCACCCTCTAAAACTCTTTTCTCAACCTCAGTTGTAGCACCTGATAACTTCTGTGCTATAGCTGCATTCTCATTTCCAGCATTTTTAGCACCCTCTATAATTCCCCTAACTTTTAATATAAAATTATTCACCTCATTAGCAGCCATACCAACTTCATCATGTGTCTCTACGGGTATCGTTTGCGTAAGGTCTCCGTCACCACTTGCTAAATTTCCAGCCCTACTTCTAAGATTTTCTATAGGTTTTATGGCAAACTGCTTAAATATAAAAATAAGCACTCCAAATCCAACAAGCGACATCAGTCCTATTATCATAGCTTGACTTATCATAGAATCTTTAGAATCATTAACAGACTTTTCAACTATATTTCTTTTTTGTGCTATATACACTGCTCCTGCTACATTTCCTGCAAAATCTTTAAGTACTTTTTTAGATACAAAATAATCTTTTGTCCAAAAACCATGCTTTTTGTTTGTATCCTTGACCTCTTGAAGCTGCTTTAGTAAAGCTTTATCGACCGTAGAGTCTTTTTGTGCTAAAATATCATCACCTATCCTAGGTGCATTTTTAAGTTTTGTGGCTATATTTAACAAGCTTTTATCCATAACAAACAAAACCCTAGCGTCTAAGTCTTTTTTTGCATTTTTCACAACAGAGTTAAAGCCTTGTATAAACTCGACACTTCCTATATATTCCCCATCTTTAAAAAGAGGGGAAAGGCCTCTTAAAACAAGACCTGCCCTACCCGCTTCTATACCAACTAGAGGCTTTTTAGTGTTTTTAACCTTTACTATAGTAGCTCTAAAACCACTTAAATCATCACCATGCTTCTTAGGGCTCCAAGCCCTTAAAAAACTTTTAACATCTGCTGTATGGAGATGAACTTTTATATTTGCAAGTCCTGTATTTTCCCTATAAGTTTGTGATAATTTCTTTAAAGCCTTTACAGCTAAGCTTCTATCATTATACTCGTATGCATCAAGAATATCTTTGTTGTGAGCTATATTTATAGCATTTGTTATGCCTATGGAATATTTTGTCTTAAGTTTAAGATTTAGATACATATCTAACTCAGTTTTCTTCTCTTTAAGTACATCCTCTTCTACTTTAGCCAAACTTGAACTCATATACATTATAGCTAAAATGGTGCCAAAAAATAAAGAAGTGATTACTGCTAGATAAACTTTTTTTGCTATAGTTAGATTTTTCATCTTTTTCCTTTTAAGAATAATGAAGTATTATATCGTCTTTTTCTTAAAATAAATAATTATATTTCAAAATATTAAAAAATAAAATATTTAATGCTTTCAACAATACTTATTTTAATATCCAATACCTATAACATAAGGATAAAATGATATAATATCGCTCAAGATTACAAAAAGGAGAACAATGTCAACTTTAATCGTCATTTATGCTATTTATTGCATAGTTAAAATTGCACTAAATATACTTGAAATTATCGAAGTAAATAAGTATATAGATGAAGAGGCTATTGTGCTAAGTGAAGAAAATTATACCCATGCTGCAAATTATAAAATAGCTAGTCAAAAATTTGAACTAGCGAGCAATGTTTTTGATTTTTTTGTTGCCACATTTTGGCTAAGTTTTGGACTAAGATTGTTACAAATTATGCTAATTACCGATCATAACAGCATAGTTCAAAACACTGTATTTGTTTTAGTGTTTCTTGGTATCAACTTTATGTTATCTTTGCCTTTTGACATATACGAGACATTTAAAAAAGATAAGATTTTTGGCTTTACCACAATAGATACAAAAACTTACATACTAGACAAGGTAAAAGGTGGGGTGCTGTTTTTGATAATCGGCTCGCTCCTTATATCTCTTATATCTTTTATCATTCAAAATCTTCCTTTTTGGTGGTTTTGGGGTTTTATAGTTATCATGGCTTTTATGATAGGAGTAAATATGCTTTATCCTACCTATATAGCTCCAATCTTTAACAAATTCAAACCCCTAGAAGATAAAGATTTAAGCTCATCTATAGCCAAACTTTTGCAAAAAGCGGGCTTAAATAGTGATGGAGTATTTAGTATAGATGCTAGCAAAAGAGACAATAGACTAAATGCCTTTTTTGGAGGCCTTGGCAAATCAAAAAGAGTAGTGCTTTATGACACACTACTACAAAAAGTAAACAAAGAAGAGCTTTTAGCGGTACTTGGTCATGAGTTAGGGCACTTTAAACATAAAGATATCATCAAAAAAATTGGACTAGTCGGACTTATGCTATTTTTAGGCTTTGTGATTTTTGGAAACATTCCTGAAACGCTCTATTTATCCATTGGTTTAGATATGGCTCCGTATTCTATCATAACCTTTTTTATGATTTTATCACCGGTGCTATTTTTTGCACTAACTCCGATTTTGGGAGTAGCTAGTCGCCACGATGAGTACGAAGCAGATAAATATGGAAGCGAATGCGAAAGCAAAGAAGCCCTAGCAAACGCACTAATCAAACTTGCAGATGAGAACAAATCTTTTCCATATTCTCACAAGTTAAATATTATTTTTTATCACACTCATCCACCTTTAGTGGAACGCCTAAAAGCCCTTGGAGTAAGCTTCAGTGACAGTTAGAGAGGCTTTAGTTTACGCCAAAAGCACTCTTGATAATCCAAAAGAAGCAAGAGTGCTTTTATCTGCATATTTAAACAAACCCTTTGAGTGGCTTTTTATAAATGAAGATAAAGATATAGCAAAGCCAGATGTGTTTAAAGATTGGGTAAAAAGAAGACAAGAAAACGAGCCTCTTGAGTATATTACACAAAAAGTAAGCTTTTATAGCAAAGATTTCTACATACAAAGTGGAGTGCTGATACCTCGTCCGGAAACTGAAATACTAGTAGAGTTAGTACATAAAGAATTAGCTAGAGTAGATGGAGAAAAAAAAGTGCTAGAAATTGGCACTGGAAGCGGTATAATTAGCATAATTTTAGCTTTATTTAATAAAGATATTAAAATCGTTTCCACAGACATAAATCCGCTTGCTTTACAGGTGGCTAAAAAAAATGCTAACACATTTGGCGTTGATGGGCGCATAAGCTTTATTTGCACCAATTTAGCAGATGGAGTAGATGGAGAGTTTGATATGTTAGTTTCTAATCCTCCTTATATATCAACAAATGCCAAACTTGAACCACATGTACTAAAAGAACCACATGAGGCTTTATTTAGTGGAGTAGATGGAGCTGATTTATTGCAAAAGATAATCGCCCTAGCGTACAATAAAAATATAGCTACAATATGCTGTGAAATGGGCTATGACCAAAAAAATATCATGGATAAATATTTACTTTCACAAGGGTTTAAGAATCGTAAATTTTATAAAGATTTAAGCGGTCTTGACAGAGGCTTTATAGCAAAATTATAAAGGAGAATTATGCAAAAAAGTATAACAGCTAGCTATTTGCTATTTTTAGGTGCCATCATAGGCATGGAGTTTGCGTCTGGAGCCTTGATAGCTCCTATAATATTTTATCCATCTGCTTATATTGGAGAAGGAGTACTAAGCCATTTTCAAAGCGGACAGCTTATGACACAGGTGTTTTTAAGGCTAAATATCATACTTATGGTCTTTGCCATTTCAGCTTGGATATACGAAGCTTACATGATAAAACTTGGCAAAAAAGATAACTACACTTTGATTTTTATGGCGCTTATAAGCTTGTGTATATATCTGTTTGTATTTTACTACACACCATATATATTAGAGGCTCAAAAACTTGGAGCCGAAGCAACAAAAACAGCTGAGTTTGCCTCATACCATAAGAACAGTGAACTTGTCATGAAAGCTTTGATGATGTTGCAAATAGCATTGCTTTTTAGAAGGGTTTGGATTTTACTAGATAAAAAGTGATTTGAAAAGTTAGACATCTGCCAAAAGGCAGATGTTATATTATTAAAAGGAGTTTTTGTTTTTTTTAATCCATTTGACGTCTAAGATAAGAAGGAACGTCTAAGTAAGCATCTTGCTCTTCGTGACCGCCACTTACCTTTCTTAGTTTTAGCACTCTATCTTTTACCAAAGAGCTAGCATCTTCTTTTGGTGCTTCTTCGTTTTTATCTTCAAAGCCTGTAGCTACTATGGTAACTCTAACTTTATTGTCCTCCACGTCTTTATCTGTGGTAGTTCCAAAGATAACATCAGCATCTTCGTGAGCAGATTCATATATAACTTCCATAGCATCGCTTATGTCGGTAAGTGGACAATCTGGATGAATATGAAAATGCACAAGAACACCCAAAGCACCCTCTATGCTCATATCGTCTAAAAGTGGTGATTCGATGGCATCTTTTATGGCCTCCACAGCAGCCTCATCGCCACTACTTTCACCAACACCCATAAGTGCCATGCCCCTATGACTCATAATTGTTTTAACATCTGCAAAGTCAGTGTTTATGTCACTATCGCCAGTACTAACAACCACACTACTCATACCATTTACAGCGCGACATAAAACGTCATCTACGATTTTGAAACTATCTTTTATACCTGCTTTTTTATCAACTAGACTAAGAAGTTTTTCATTTGGTATAACAACTATAGAATCGCTTTGTTTTTTAAGCTCGATTAATCCTGCTTCAGCAAGCTTAGCTCTTTTTCTTCCTTCAAATTTAAAAGGTCTAGTAACAACACTAACAGTTAGTGCTCCTATATCTTTAGCAGCTTGAGCTACAACAGGAGCAGCTCCTGTACCCGTTCCTCCTCCAAAACCTGAAGAAATAAATACAATATCAGAATGCTCAAGTGAGCTTTTTATCTCTTCATAGCTCTCCAAAGCAGACTCTTTTCCAATATCTGGAACCATACCAGCGCCAAGACCCTTTGTCTTCTTTTCTCCAAGCTGTATCTTAGTGTTAGCCATAGAGCATTCAAGAGCTTGTGAATCTGTGTTTGCAGCTATAAGTTCTATATCTTTAACACCAGAGCGAACCATATGATTAATCATATTACCCCCTCCTCCTCCAACGCCAACTACTTTAATCTTTGCTCCAAGAACCTTTTTTGACTCTTCTATAGTAAAACCGCTCATTAACTTCTCCTTTTAAATTCTTTCTAAAATAACTGTGTAAGACGATGCCAAAACTTGAAAAGAAAACCTTGCGAGTTACCTTCTTTGGATATATCAGCTATATTGGCCAGTCTATCTTTAGTGCTTAACTCATTGTCTTTTTCTATCTTCAAAGCTTCCATGCTATCAAATCTTTCTGCTCTTGTATCTTTTTTTTCAACTTCTTCTTTATGTCTCATAACCTTATTTGAATCAATCTCATAAGGAGTATAAGAACCACTTCCATACATAACCAAACCAAGTGCTGTGGCGTAGCTTGGGTCTCTTAGTATCTCAAACAGACCATCTGTCTTTTTTGGTTTTGCCAATCTTACAGAAAAATCATCAAATATAGCCGTACTAAGCTCTCTTATGCCACTTAACTTAGTAAAGCCACCAGTTAACACTATACCAGCTCCAATCTGATCTTTAAAACCGCTATCTTCTAGTATCTTAGCTAATATCATAAGAGTCTCTTCAACCCTTGCATACAATACATTTGAAACTATCTCAAGACTAACCTCTTGAGTTTGGCTCTCATCGCCAAGTATAGGCAGATTTATAAGCTCATCTGAGCTTGAATCTAGTGTTCCATGTTTTATCTTTATATCTTCAGCAACCGGTATAGGTGTATGAAGTGCCATAGAAAGGTCACTTGTAATATTAAACGAACCAACACCTAAAAAGTCATTGTATCTTAAAGAATTGCCAGCATGAACTACCATATTGCAAGTAGCGCCACCCATATCTATAAGACACACACCAAGCTCTTTTTCGTCTTCATTTAATGTTGCTATAGCAGAAGCGTAGCCACTTAAAACCACATTGTCTATCTTTACCCCTGCTGATTTAACAGCCTTTTTTAGGTTATTTAATGAAGAACGTTGAACTGTAACAATATGAACTAAAACCTCAAGTCTTGAACCTGTCATGCCAAGAGGGTCTTCTATATGGTCTTGATCATCAACTTTAAACATATAAGGCAACACATGCACTTTTTCATACTCGTTTGGTATGTTAGCATTATGATCTGCCATGTGCATAGCTCGGTTTATCTCTTTTATACCTATATCATGATGAGGAATGTTTACTATACCGCTACTATCTACGCTTTTAGCATAAGCACCAGATATAGAAACTATAACTTTCTCATAATGCTTTCCTGCCATACGTCTAGCGTCATCTAAGGCACTCTTGATAGAGTTTGATGCCAAATCAATATTTGTTACAATTCCCTTTTTTAATCCCTGAGACTTTGAGCTTCCAGCACCTAAAATCTTAACAGTTCCACTATCTTGTTTTTCAGCTATGATCGCACAGATCTGAGTTGAACCTATATCGATGCCTAGATATGTTGTACTCAAACTAGTTTCCTTTCTGCGGGTTATAGAATTGTTCTACACCATAACGCTTTCTTAACATCTCTAACAATTTAGTTCTCATCACTTGATTTTGTAAACCCTGTGAGGCTTGTGTTAGATATACGTTATACTTTTTCAATTTTTCTTTACTAAGCAACTTTTGTTCCAACACTTCATATACTACGGCTTTGTTACCAAGTATCACAAAAGATTTTTTATCATTTTTTTCAAACACTTTGCTAACAAAAACTCTTGTCTCCATTTGAGTTAGTCCACCTAGGCTACTGTTTATATCTGCGCCCACAAAGCCCACATCTTGACCTTTAAAGTCTTTGAGTTTATCTTTAGCTAAAATCTTTAAATTTTCCTGATTTTTTTCTGCTCTATATATAGCTAAAACCTGCTCTTTAGCTTGCATAAAATCTTTTGGCTTAGGAGGATTGATTGCTATTAGTTTTATAACTTTGTATCCATTTTTTACTTTAATCGGCTTTAGCACATCATTTGGCTTAGAAGCTATGAGTTTATATATTGGATATTCAAGATTACTCTCAAAAATCTCTAACTCTTTTGATAACTTTTCTTTACCTTTTTTAACTTTTAGATACTTCTTAAGAGCCTCTTTTTTAGCTTTATCATACTTAACTTCTGCTATAACATCTGCTCTTGCCTCCTCGAGACTTTTTACTTTTCCGTCTTGGTGAGTAAATGTAAACTTCTTTTCTTTGTATAACTCTTTTATCTCATCTTCACTTACGTCTTTTACACTATCAAGACCTATAAAACCTTCAGCTATTTTATAAGATTTTTCAGTTAAAAAGTTATCTTTTTTACCTTCCCAGTACTTCTTTAAAACCTCATCACTAACAACTATATCGTTTGGATTGGCATTTATAACGTCCATAGAGATTTTATCTTCCATGAAAAGTGTAGAGCCCAAAAGCTCTTTTGTTCTACTGCCAGTAGGAGTTATGATGGCATCTAGCTTTTTAAGCAATATCTCTCTTCTTAAGCTATTTTCATAATCCTGCTCTCTCATTTTCATATTGTCAAGCAAAAGTCTATACTTTTGTATGTCAAAAGCTCCATTTTTTTGAAACATTTTGTCATTTGCAATAGTGTTTTTAACATCCTCATCGCTAGCTACTAATCCCAAATCATTAGCAAAATTAAGCATTAAAGCTTCATCGATTAGAGTATTTATAACACCTTGTTGCATATTCATCTGCTCAGCTTGCTCTTTTGTAAACTTTCCACTAAACATTCTGTTGTAATAGTTATATGCATTTGTATATGCTAGATTGAACTGTTTAAAATTTATTTTTCTATCGCCAACCTTAGCAACAGATGAGCTATTTGAGTTAAAGCTATATGCTCCCCACCCCACAAAACCAGCACCAACAAATGCTATAGTGCTTATCCATATCGTAACGACTAAATATTTTCTATGTCGCTGCATCCAAGTAATCATAAAACATACCCTTTTATATAGTAAATTATATTTTTGTTATTGTACCCTTGTTAGTATTTAAATTTACTTAAAAAATGCTTATTTTTAGAATTTTTTTTGCATAAAAAGAGAATTTTAAGCCCTTTTCAAGCAAGTTAGGCATTTTGAGTTTGATTTTTAAAAACCATAAAAAAATACTAACACCTTATCGTTAGCGTTATCCATCTACTTGGCGTAGTTTAAGAGTCTGCAACAGTTTTCCAGTATAGCAATAGATTTCGCAAGCTCATGTATGTCCCTATCAAAACAGTAAACACCATAACCTCGTATAACAACTATGCTACTTTTATGCTCTTTTAAATACCTAAGAATCTCCACATCAGCTCTTTCGTACCAATCATCAAAATCGCCAGGGTCATACACCTCTATCTTGCCAAATCTTTCATGACCAAAATAGTCCCTTGGCTCTATAAAATCATGCTCTAGCGAATACGCAGTTATAAATGGTGGCATAGTATAGCTTATAAATTTTGCTTCACTTATATTTTTATATATATTAAAATGTATGTGAGCATCTATACTAGCTTCATTCCATCTATAATCTTTCTTGGCACATAGCTCCATTAGATAATCCTCTTCGAGTCTATCAAATATTGCATTTTTGGTATTTATCATTATGCGATCTTGCTCTAGCTTTGCAGATATTGAGCCGTGAAAAATACCTAAAAAATTTTTCCTAAACATAGCTAAGGCTATGGCACTTATCTCATCTTTGCAATTTTGCTTATCCAAAATAGTCCTTTACGTAACAATAATTTGCATTTAATAACAAATTTGATATTATACTCTTAAAAATTAAACCACGAACAAAAAAGGGTAAAAATTTGCAAACTCCCCACATATCAGTTTTACCAAATGAGGTAGCACAAGGTTTCGAAGACCTCGAAGAAGGTGTATTTATAGATTGTACTTTAGGCTTTGGCGGACATAGTGAAAAGATACTAAAAAATCACAAAAATATTCACCTAATAGGTTGTGACAAAGATGAAACTGCTCTAAATTTTGCTAAAAAAAGACTGCAAGCTTACGAAGATAGAGTTAGATACTACAAAGGTGGCTTTAGAGATGTGGTAAAACATTTTAAAGATGAAAATATAAAAGGCATTTTAGCCGATATTGGAGTATCTTCGTGGCAATTAGATGAAAAAAGTAGAGGCTTTGGCTTTGATAGCGACAGTCTTGATATGAGAATGAATATAAATCAAGAGCTAAGTGCAAGAGATGTGGTAAACTCATATAGTAAAGAAGAGCTTGAAGATATTTTAAGAGAATACGGCGAGATAAGCCTAGCAAAACAGATAGCAAATGATATATGTGAAGCTAGAAAAAATGAACCCATAAATACTCCAAGAGAGCTCATGCAAATCATTGGCAACAAAAAACAAAGAGGAAGAAAAGTAAGTCTTGCAACTTTGGTTTTTCAAGCCATACGCATAGAAGTCAATGACGAACTAGGAGAGTTAGATGGACTTCTTGAAAGCCTAAAGGAGCTAAAGCCTAAAGGTGCAAAAGTGGGTATTATCACATTTCACTCCCTTGAAGATAGGATAGTAAAACGCACCTTTAAACTATGGGAAAAATCATGTATATGCGCTCCTGATGTTTTCAGATGCGAGTGTGGAAACAACCACTCTTTAGGAAAACTTATCACAAAAAAACCCATAACACCTAGCAAAGAAGAGGTAAAAGAAAACCCAAGGTCAAGAAGTGCAAAATTAAGGATATTTAAGTTTGAAGAATGATAAAAATATACTTCTTGATGAGTATGACAAAGAACAAAGCAAAGAGGAAAATTTAAGCCTAAAAACTCTAGCTATGGCATTTTTGTCCATGGGAGTTGCATTTATAATACTTCTTCCAGGTATTTACATAAAAAACAAGATATATTATATAAGTAGAGACATAAGTAAACTTTATGAGGAAAACATAGTCTTAAGCGAAGAAAATAAAAAACTAAAGCAAAAAATAGAAGCCATACAGTTTAAAAACCAAATACTAGATAGTTTTTATGATGAAGAGGAGTAAATTTTACTTATCTTTTAAGAGTTGATTTAAAATATATTGCTCTAAATCTCTCCTTGGAACTTCTTCTTTTATGGATTTTTGGTAAATTATTTCAACTTTTTGATTGTATTTTTCATAGGGAAAATACGGGAAATGAACAAGCCAAGCTTTTTGTATAAGCCTTTTTGTCATAGCCCTTCTTACCCATGCATTAAAAACCCCAAAACCCATACAGATGCAAGCTGTAACAACAACGGAGCTAATCAAAGAGAGATGAAAATCTATCTTAGTAAACACGGTATGAGTTAAAAAAGTAAGAGGAGTCAACACAATAAAACACATCAAACCATAAGCCACATAAGCACGCCATATAATCCTTTTAAAATTGAGCTTGCCAGCATCTACATGCATGCCTTCATTGTACAAACAGTTAGCATGGAGTAAGTCTCTGTACAAAACAGGTTGCTTTGAAACTACATATATATAATCTATAATCTTTTGTCTTATCTTCTCTAGCAAAACATCCACCTTTTTTGTATATTTTTTAAAATTCTATCATATTTTGCCTTAATCTTTAAGTTAAAAAACAAGTTTTTTTGATACAATTATCATTACGATTTATTATTTTTTATCTAAATTGGTATTATATTTTTTAAAAGGAGAAAGCAAAATGCTAAAGAAAATAAGTTTATTGACTATTGCAAGCTGTCTTTGCCTATGGGGTTCAGGAGAAGAATTGACTATTGTGACTCAGAACTCAAAGCCTTTTAATTATGTAAAAAAAGGAAAAGTAGTAGGCATAACTGTTGACATAGCAAAAGATGTTTTTACAAAAGCAGGTATGAAATTTAACCAAGACGATATAGTTGTTGATAGCCTAAGTACAGTTCTAAACCAAACTATGACAAATCCAAACACCCTACTTTTAACAACTGTTAGAATGCCCTCAAGAGAAAGACTTATGCAATGGGTCGGACCACTTGCGGACATAAGACTTGTTGTAGTGGCGAAAAAAGCAACAAATGTAACCATAAATAGCCCTCAAGACTTTTCAAAATACAAAATAGCAACCTTTAAAAACACAGGGCCCGAAAGTGCTCTTATAAAAAAAGGTGCAAAGGCAAAAGACTTAAAAAGAGTCTCCACGCCAAAACAAGCTTATAAACTTTTAGAATTGGGTAGAGTTGATGCTGTGGCTGCTGCTGATATGCCATTTTTATACAACCTAATAGAAAAGAAGAAAAATATTAACGATTATGAGATAGTTTATGTTTTAAAACGTGTAAAATTTTACATGGGTTTAAATCTTGAAACACCAAATGAGGTGGTACAAAAACTTCAAAATGCCCTAAATGAGACCAAAAAAGCTGATGCAAATGGCATATCTGATTATAGTAAGATAATGTCAGCATATTTTTCAAAAGATGCAAAACTAAGTGTAAAATAGTTTTTAAAACCGTATATAAATGTTTTTTGGCTATAATTGAGTCTTTATATTTTATTTACGGAAATGCTTTTTGAACAATTTAGATAAACTTTTAGAAACTCTAAAGACAGACAATGTCTTCTTAACAGGTGGCGGAGGAGTAGGAAAAAGCTATCTTTGTCAAGAACTTATACATATATACAAAGAAGAAAAAAGACATATCATAACGCTAGGAAGCACTGGCATTAGTGCTGTTAGCATAGGCGGACAAACCCTTCATAGTTTCTTTGTCTTCGGCATAGCAAACACCCAAGATGAAATACTACAAAATGACAAAAAAAACGCAAGACGCATAAAAGAGTTAAACCAAATACTATCCAAATGTGAACTTCTTATCATCGATGAAATCTCTATGGTTAGTGCAAATATTCTCGATATGATACGTTACCGTCTAACAAACGCAAACTTCAACGGAAGACTTCTTTTTGTGGGAGATTTTTTTCAACTACCACCAATAACAAAAAATTCAGAAAATGGGCTTCTTGGAGATAGCACTTATGCCTTTGAAAGTCTTGCGTGGGAATTTTATGAACCAAAAGTGTTAGCACTAACAAAACCAAAAAGAACTCAAAATTTTAAATTTTTTAGCATACTAAATCGCATAAGAATAGGAGATATAAGCCAAAATACTCTAACTTTTTTACAAAATCTACGAGAACAAAAAGAGATACTAGATCAAGAACCTACCATGCTTTTTAGCACCAACTATGAAGTAGATGCCATGAACACTAAAAAACTATATGAACTAGATGGAGAGCTTATAGTACTTATGGCAGAGCAAACTAACCATGACGATAAAGTGCATCCACAAAAGATAGAAGGTTGGAAAAAGTCCTTAGCAGTAAATGAATGTTTAGAGTTAAAAATAGGAGCGAGTGTACTTTTTTGCACCAATAAAAAAGATACATACTATAACGGACAAAGAGGAGTTGTTTTAGCCATACACAAAGACAGCATATCTGTTGAAAAATCAAATGGCGATGTGGTTTTAGTAGAAAAACATAATTTTAAGCTAAATGAAATAAGACTAGATGGAGACGAACCAAAAGAGCATTGTTTAGCCACATTTGAACAATACCCCCTTAAGCTAGCCTATGCTATTACCATACACAAATCTCAAGGCATGAGCATAGATAAGCTAGTATGCAATATAGATAAAATATTTGAAAAGAGTCAACTATATGTTGCCCTAAGTAGAGCCACAGACCCAAATGGGCTTTTTTTGTACTACAGAGGCAATAACTTTGAAGACCACATAAGTAGATGCATAAAAATAGACGATAAAGTGTTAAATTTTTATCAAAACTGCGATATCATAAAATTAGAGGAGTAAATATGAAAAAGATACTGTTTTTAAGCCTTTTAAGCCTTGGCTTATGCGCTCAAAAACTTGACATTAGCGACTTTCAAGCCAATCTATACAGTAAAAATAGCAAGGAGTTTTCTAAAAATATATCTCTTAGTATGCAAGTGACAGGCAGAGATGTTTTTGATGAAAGTTATAAAGTTATTGATAGCCTAAATATAGTCATAGGTAGCTTTTATGCCCACGATTTATTAAGCTCAAAAGGCAAAGAAGCTTTTAAAAAAGCTTTGATAAACTATGCGTCTAGCAAATACAGCGTTGAGATAGATGAGATATTTATACAAAAACTCTTTGTTTTAAATACCCCAAAAGTCAATGAAATAGTCGAAGCCCTAAGACAGGAAGGATGTTGCAACAGATGTCAAAATCAGCAAACAACTCTTCCAAAACTAGGGACAAAGATTGAAGACAAATCAAAAATCGATGATGACATCATTATCATAGAATAAGGATATATATGAAAAAAATACTGCTTATATTAGCACTACTTATAAGTTTTTGCCAAGCTAGCAAAGTTTTAAAACCCGATGAGGCATTTAAGCTCTCTTTTACCCAAAAAAACGATAAAGTACTGTTAGATTTTAAACTAGGAAAAGATATATACATCTATAAAGACAAGCTAAACATCACAGTAGATGGACAAAAAATCAATCCCAATCTGCCCAAGGCTACAAAAGAGCATGGTTTAGAAGTTTTTAGCAACAATCTTACCCTTACTGTACCGTTAAAAAAAGATAACTCAAAATTACAAGTATCTTGGCAAGGATGCTCTAAAAGCGGTATTTGCTATCCACCTATGGAAAAAAATATAAAGCTAGAAAAACAAAGCCTAAATCAAGCAGATAGCATAGCTCAAGACATAAGTAAAGATGGATTTTTTTGGACGATATTGACATTTTTTGGATACGGAGTTTTACTCTCATTTACCCCATGCGTATTTCCTATGATACCTATACTTTCTTCCATAATAGTTTCAAGAAAAAATCTAAGTAGCAAAGGTGGCTTTTGGCTCTCTTTTGTATATGTATTTTTCATGAGCTTAGCCTATGGTATATCAGGTGTATTAGCCGGACTTTTTGGCTCAAACCTGCAAACAAGTTTGCAAAACCCAACCGTTATCATTATCTTTGCTCTTATTTTTGTTGCCCTAGCCTTAAGTATGTTTGGTTTTTATGAAATTGAACTTCCAAAGTCTATACAAAATCGCATAAGCTCTCGCTCACAAAATATGCAAAACAAAGGTATAGTTGGAGTTGCTATTATGGGGTTTTTATCAGCGCTCATAGTTGGTCCTTGCGTTGCTGCGCCACTTGCTGGAGCCTTAGTTTATATTAGCCAAAGCGGAGATGCATTGTTAGGTGGACTAGCCTTGTTTGCTATGGGGTTTGGCTCTGGGGTATTGTTGCTTATCATAGGAGCAAGCGCTGGCAAAATACTACCAAAACCGGGCGTATGGATGAACAGAGTAAAGGCTGTATTTGGTGTCATAATGCTACTTATGGCTGTGTATATGCTCCAAAGAATACTAAGCCCTGAAATAGCCATGCTATTATACTCTATCATCTTTATAAGCTCCTCCATCTACTCAGGAGTATTTGAGCAAATAACTCAAGCAGACAGTTATCAAAAAGCTTTAAAATCTTTTTCTTTCATACTGCTTTTATATGGCATATTGGTTTTTGTTGGCTCATTTATAGGAGGTGGAAATCTAACAAGCCCCCTAAAAGGTCTTAGACAAAACAGTCTAGCAACTTACGATAAGGGTAAATTTACAAAAATCAAAAACCTTACTGAGCTACAAAACAGATTAAAGGAAGCAAAAAAACCAGTTATTGTAGATTTTTGGGCAAATTGGTGTGAAAACTGCAAAAAGTACGATGATGTAACCCTAGCAGATGAGCGTGTCAAAAAAAATTTAAAAGATTTTTTGTTTATCAAGATAGATATAACTAAAACCACCAAAGAAAACAAAGAGCTTTTAGCGCATTTTAATCTTTTTGGACCTCCTGCCATGGTATTTTTCAAAAACAACAAGGAGTTTAAAGAGCTAAAAACAGTTGGCTTTAAAGCACCAGATGAATTTTTAGACATACTAAGCAAGGCTAAACTGTGAATTATGAGATACTTCTCGTTGTAATGGGTGTTGAAAATAAAACACCCTTTGAAAAATATCTCAAAAAAGAGGGGTTTCAAGCAGTCAAAAACGAAGAGTTTGCTTATAATGGAGTTACTAACTTGCCCCTCATGAACACAAGAGCATTTATATTTAATGTGCTAAAAAAGGCTATGGAGCTTTCAAACACTAAAGAGCTCAGCTTTGCTTGTCAACTAGATAAAAATGAACTAGAATTTTACAAATACGATAGAAAGATAAACGACTTTACTCAGAGTTCTTGTTCTTTTTAAAAAGCCCCTTTACTTTAACTAAACCCTTTTTCATACCGCTATATCTCATAATATTTGCCAAACTCCTCCACTTGCTCTTTTCATAACAGGGATTTTTACACTTTCTACATCTTGGCTTTGGGTCATTTGGGCACTCTTGAAGCCTATGGTAGGAGTATAGAAAAGTCTCTTTACACTCTTTACAAAGACTGAAGTAGATGGAGCCCAATTTTTCACCCTCATAAACAAGCTCTAACTGCCCTTCTTCCTTGATAGTATCGTGCTTATCTGTACAGTATAATTGTATAAACTCAAGGACAGTTTTAGTATCTTTTAAGAATTTGTCCTCACTCATCTCTTGCCACCCCTCTGGCTCCACTCAAACTTCTCATCTGCCTTAAGCGTACTACAATACACCTCTCCCCCAAGTCGCCACAAGTCAACAAGAACACCATCTTCAAACTTGCACCCCTTGCAAGTAAGCACTAAAACATTGTGTTCTTTAAAATAATTATTTATATTTGCCCCCGCTATATAATAATCAACATTATAACCCTTCGGTTTTAAAAAATCTAACAAATCATAAGCGAGTTGCCAACAAAGTCCTCTTTTTTTTAAACCAATATTAATCATGAAGTTATTGTAATTAGGAAAAGAGGTGAGCTCATATCGATGTTTTAGGGTTTTAGCGTAGGTTTTTATATCCTTAGATATTAGCTTAAAATTTTCTCCATCTACTCGCTGAAAAATTGCGTCTAAATCTTGTGTTGGTTTTGGTTGAAACAAAGAACAAGAGCACAAAAAAAACATACATGAAATATATAAAAAAACTCTACTTAGCATTATTTTGTTTTACTCTTTAGATATTTTTCTTCAAGTATATGTTTTGGGATGGGCTTTTCATACAAAAAACCTTGAGCTCTTTGACACCCTTCCTTTAAAAGCATATCTCGTTGCACTTCATCTTCTATGCCTTCAGCAATTACTTGTAGATTTAAACTCTTACCTAAGGCAAGTATGGCTTTTATGATGGTAAAATCATCTTTATCTTTTGGAATATCCTTTATAAAAGAGCGGTCTATCTTGACGCTGTTTGCTGGTATCTTCTTAAGATAAAGCAATGAAGAATAACCTGTTCCAAAGTCATCTATAGATATATTTACACCTAGATTTTTTATCTTCTCAAAAAGCGCTATTGCTAGGCTAGGATTTTGCATAACCGAAGTCTCAGTAAGCTCTAACTCGAGGTATTTTGCCTCCACTCCATACTTTTTTATACTATCTCTTAAGAGTCTATAAATATCATCGTAAGTTATCTGCACAGCTGATATATTGATTGCAACTTTAAAATTGTCTAAATCATACCCCAAATCTAGCCAATGCCTTATATCCTTACATGCGTTTTTTAGCACCGCCTTGCCTATATGGATGATATCTTGACTCTCTTCGGATAGTTGTATGAAACTATCTGGCAGTAAAAGTCCTTTACTTGGATGTTGCCACCTAACTAGGGCTTCAGCTCCTATTATCTGCTCAGTTTTTATGTCTATTTGGGGCTGATAGTAGTTTACAAATTCATCGTGTTTGATGGCATATTTTATCTCTTGAAGGGTTTCTATCTTATTTATAAGTTCCAAACTTATCTGCTTTGTATAAAAAGCATAGCTACCCTTTTGGTTTTTTTTGGCTTGATACATTGCTATATCTGCGTGTTTTAGTAAACTACCCACATCATCGCTATCATCAGGATACATAGAACCGCCAAGGGTCATGGAGATATTAAATATCTTATCATCTACGATAAAAGGTGCTTTAAATATATCAAAAATCGCTTTTATCTCATCTTCTATCTGCTCTTTGCTTTTAATATTTTCAAGCAAAACAACAAACTCATCTCCCCCTACCCTAGAAACTAACATTTTCCCTTTTAGCACCCTATTTAATCTAAAAGCCAAATCTTTAAGAAGTCTATCTCCAATATTGTGACCCGAGGTATCGTTAATCTCTTTAAAATTATCCAAATCAAAACATAAAACAGCTACTTTTTGGTCTGTAATTTTTGCTTTTCGTATATGGTTTGTTAGATTTTTTTCCATAAGTATTCTATTTGACAGCCCTGTAAGACTGTCGTGATGAGCTAAAAACTCCAACTGCTCTTGCTTTTGCTTACTAGCAGTTATGTCTGAAAACAATATAATAAAATTGCTTATATTTAAAAACTCATCTTTTATGGCAGAGATGGTAGCTAGTATAGTATAAAGTTTTCCATTTTTTTTCTTACTCCAAAGCTCTCCTTTCCAAATACCCTCTTTTTTTATAGCTCTAAATATCTTTATTAAAAAACTATTGTCATAAATGCCCGCTAACAAAAAGGGAGGAACACTGCCTATGGCTTCGCTTTTTTCATATCCACTAAGAGATGTAAAAGCGTCATTTGTATCTATGATTTTAACTTTTTTATCTGTTATAACTATGCCGTCTGCTGTGTTTTTAAAAACACTATCTATAAGCTTTTGTTTCTTTTTATGAGCTATTTCCTTGCTTATGTCATGAACTATGCCAACTATGCCTAAAAATTCTCCATCCACTCCAAGATGTGGCTTTAACACAGTCTTACACATCACCTCACGTCCCTTTAAAAATATAGGCTCAATGATGGAAAATCTCTCTTTTGTGTGCATAACTATATTGTCATGTTTTAAGTAGGTATCTGCTTTAAAAGATGGAAATATTTCATGGTCATTTTTATCTTTAAGTTGACGAATGTTAAAACCTGTGGCGTTTAAAAAAGCTCGGTTACACATTTTGTATCTAAATTTTGCGTCTTTGTAAAACACCATATCATCTACTATATCTAAAATATTATCTACAATATTCTTTTGTTCAAATGTAGTCTTATCGCAGTAGTTTTCGCTATCTTTTGATGCCAATTCATCGCCTAAATAGCTCAAAAAATCTTTTTTTCTTATGGTTGTGAGATATTTTTGCTCTTTATTGACCACTATGATAAACTCTTTGTTGGAATTTGAAAAAATATCCATGAGTTTATCTTTGTGGATATATTTTTCTTCCAAACTAACAAAATGGTCTTTGCAAAAAGAAAATAAAGGTATATTTACATCTTCGCTTTCATGTAAAAGTTTCATAATCTGATTAGACGTAAACAAACAACACGGTTTAGCGTTTTTAAGCAAAACAATATAGTCAAGATTGTTTAAAGCCATCTGTTCAAATGCTTGGTTTAAACTACAAGAATACTCTATAGTATCGCTATTGTTAAAAAATGGCTTTAAAAACTGCATAGATGCTACCTTTTAAAATTATATTTTAGTATATTTAACAAAAAATCTCTATCGCCTTAGCTAAATCCTCTTTAGTATCTATGCCAAAACTTCTACTTTGTACTTCCACCATGGCTATTTTTTTACCATTATATATAGCTCTTAATTGTTCTAATTTTTCTATATGCTCTATTTTTGCCTGACTCAAGTCGCAAAATTTCCTTAGATTTTTCACCCTAAAACCATATATACCAAGGTGTCCATAGTACTCATCGCATACACCCCTATCGTAAGGAATCTTACTTCTTGAAAAATAAATTGCATAGCCATTAATGTCGCTGATAACCTTTACTAGATTTTTATCATCAACTAAGTTTTTATCTATTTTTTTATAAGCACTCACCATAAAAGCTTCTTTGTCTTCTAAAACTTTTTCTCTAACAGCACTTATAACATCGGTTTCTAAAAAAGGCTCATCGGCTTGAACATTTATAACAACTTCGTCATCACTTAAACCAAGCTTTTGATTAGCTTCATTTATCCTATCAGTTCCACTCTGATGTTCACTTGAAGTCATCACAGCATCTATGTCGTACCTAGAGCAAACCTCTATAACTTCGGCACTGTCAGTGGCTACAACAACTCCATCTACTCTTTGTGCATTTAGGGCAGTTTTTACCACCATAGGCACTCCATCTACTCTAGCCAATACCTTGTTTTCAAAACGGGTAGATGCAAGTCTAGCCGGTATGATAATCATCTTAAAAACTCCTCTATATGACTAAGTATTTCATCTTTTTCAACCACTAAAGTATGGACAACATCTTTATCAAAAAGCTTAGTTATGCTTTTTGTTATTTGCACATCCATTGTTTGGCTAAACTCATCTAGGGCAACTTCATCTGTGTATTTTACATTGCTATCGTTTATGGCATTTAGCATAGTGGGGGCAAATTTTGTCCACTCAGCCGTAGAAGCTATAACATTTATAAACCCATCTTCAACTAAGCTAGAAGCTTTTAGACATGTTGCAGTGTGAGGGTCAAGAGCATAAGAATTTTTAGCATACTTTTTGATGGTTTTTTTCACAAACTCATCATCACAATAACACGCACCAAATTCCTCTTGTAAAACTAAAAGTTCACTTTGGGTTAGTTTATATTTTTTATACTTTTTCAAATCGTTCATAAGCTCTTTACATCTAACCGCGCCAAACTTATCAAAAAGAAGTCTTTCAACATTTGAAGAAATAAGTATATCCATAGCAGGAGAAGTGGTTGAGAGTAGTTTTCTGTTACTTATATCGTAAACACCGGTAGTAAAAAGTTCGGTTAGAATATTGTTGATATTTGAAGCCACAAGTATCTTTTTTATAGGAAGCCCCATGTGTTTTGCATAATACGCCCCTAAAGCATTTCCAAAATTTCCGCTAGGTATGGTTAGATATATCTGCTCTCCACTCTTTATAACCTCAGAATTTAAAAGTTTCAAATAGGCACTAAAATGATATATAATCTGAAATATAATCCTACCAAAATTGACCGAATTTGCAGCACTTAATCTAATTCTTTTTTGCTCTAAACTTTTTTTAAATTTATCAGAGCTTAACAGTTCTTTTAAAGCCCTTTGAGCATCATCAAAATTTCCTTTTATACCTATAACTTTCACATTTTCTGCTTCATTTGTAACCATTTGAAGCCTTTGAACATCGCTAGTTCCACCATCAGGATACAAACAAACAACCTTGATGTTTGGTTTGTTTTTAAAGCTCTCCAGGGTAGCAGGACCTGTGTCTCCACTAGTGGCAGCAAGGATAAGATAGTCTTGATTTTGCTTTTTTGCTAGATTTGAAAGCAAATATCCAAAAGGTTGTAAAGCCATATCTTTAAAAGCCCTACTTACGCCATGATAAAGCTCATTAACATAGGTTTTTGAGTTTATTTGATTAAGAGGTACTGGGTTATTTTTATCATCAAAGCCATCGTATAAATCTATTGCTTTTTTTAATATATCATCTTCAATATCAAGATTAAACTTTTTTAATATATCAAAACAGAGCTCTTTATAGCTTAAATCCTTTGCTGCCGATAACCAATCTTCATCAACACTAGGCAACTCCATAGGGACATAAAGCCCACCATAACTTGCACTAGGATTTAATATAGCTTGTGAAAATTCAACCTTACTAGATCTTTGCTTGTCATTTCCTCTAGTCTCTATAAACATTTGTATCCTTGGTAATTTTTAAGATATTGTAGCAGATTTATTATAACATAGCTATAAAACAACAATAAACAAGGTTGTTATATTTTGAAGGTTAATTTTTATGATTGATATATAGTAAAAATTGTAAGCCCCCTATTTTTGATTTATTAAATTATTTTTTTGACTTTTTAGTCTTCTTCTTTTTCTTCTTTTTGTCTTTTGCTGATTTTTTAGCACTCTTTTTTGTTTTTTTAGCTTTCTTTTCAAGCTTATCTTTTTTAGAAGTTGCCTTTTTAGAAGCTTTTTTCTTTGCCTCTTTGACTTCTTTTTTAGTGCTATCTTTAGCTTTTTTAGACTCTTTGCTAATCTTTTTCTTTTTTGACTTTACTTTTTTTGAAGCTTCTTTCTTTTCGTTTTTAGCTTTTTTCTCAAGCTTATCTTTTTTAGATTCTACCTTCTTAGTTGCTTTTTTCTTTGCATCTTTAGCTTTTTTAGAAGCTTTTTTCTTTTTCGCCGAATCTTTGTCGTTTGTTATACTTGCATCTTTTATATCATTTTTAACGTTATAAACTATATCATCGCCTATACCCTTAACCTTAGCTAGTTCATTTATATTTTTAAACTTACCATGGGTTTTTCTATATTTGATTATAGCTTTAGCCTTTTTTTCACCTATGCCCTTTATAGAAGCCAATTCCTCAGCGCTTGCTGTGTTAATATTTATGCTAGCAAATGCCGATACAGCAAAAATACTTATCATTAGAAGTATCTTTTTCATACTTTCTCCTTTAAAAAAATATTTATGATTTTATTTAAAAATAGTAAAAAAAAAGTGAAATTAATATTTCACTTTAAAGTATTAAAAATACATATGTTGAATTTCTTGTTCTAATCTTAACCTTATTTTTAGTATCACTTCTTTTAAAAATGATACTTTTTATATAAGAAGATTGAAGATATCCAAATTTGCAATTATAAAATCTAAAATGAGTACCTATTTTTAGCACACCCTTTTTGCCTACAAAATCCTTAAATTTATCATTGCTTGTTTTCTTCAAAACTACAGCCATATCAAATCTATTCATATATTCCCCTTAAGGCGTTTAAATAAAATTATAACATAAACCACTAAATACAGTAAAATTTATCTCATACAAGAGCTACAAACAAAGGCATAAATACTACAGCTAAAAAGCTAGATTAAGCAAAACAATGCAGTTATCATACTAAAAAAGATACAATATTAAAAAATTATTAAAATCACCAAGCAAACACTTTACTTTAAGGCATATTTTTCCGTATATTCCATATTTTATACACCCTTATAGGCTCAAAAAACTTCTCCATCTACTCAACATATTTAATTAAACTTTTTAATCTATTTGGACTACAATTAATTTACTGTCGATTATAACACAATTTTAAAAAACCCAACAACAAGCATAAAAAATCTATTTTAACACATAAAAATATACATTTTTAGTA
>PDWI01001552.1_pt1 | contig 35990 bp, 33 predicted proteins | sample 1430891 | NCBI WGS metagenome assembly PDWI01 (sample SAMN01162508, study PRJNA174530) | Oral metagenome, whole genome shotgun sequencing project. | biome: Marine environment; feature: Marine mammal; material: Swab sample of the gingival sulcus; isolation source: swab sample of gingival sulcus... | reverse complement strand
AGTTGGTCTATTTATGATACGATTTTTTAATGAAAATAATCGAGAATAAAAAATTTAAAAACCTGCAAGAAAACTATTGACTTTTCTTAGCAGGTTTTTGTGTTAAAATGGGCAATTTATGATAAAATAAAGGGGTTAGAAAGAGGTGATTATGAAAATTGCAATTATCGGCGCAATGGATTACGAGGTCAGTTTGCTGATCGATAAAATGCGCGCCGTCGAAACGGTAGAACTGGCCGGCGCGGTTTACCATAGCGGCTTTTTAAATGGCGTCGCCGTCGTTCTGGCGGTCAGCGGCATCGGCAAGGTTAATGCCGCGCTGTGCGCCCAGCAGATGATTGGTCACTTTGGCGTCAGCCACGTCATAAATAGCGGCATTGCCGGCGCTTTAAAAGACCATTTAAACCCACTTGACGTCGTCGTTTCAACCGATTTGGCCTATCACGATTTCGATGTGACGTCATCTGGCGGCTATAAATATGGTGAGATTCCGCGCATGGCGCAGTCTTACTTTAAGGCCGACCCGAAGCTGGTGCAGTTGGCCGAGCGCGCCGTGCGCGACAATTTGAGCGATTGCGCCGTCTACTGCGACCGCATTGTGTCGGGCGATGTCTTTGTCGCCAGCAGCGCCCAAAAGAATTTTATCTTAAAGCATTTCAATGCGGCGGCCACCGAGATGGAGGGGGCGGCAATTGGCCATACCTGCCATTTAAATGACGTGCCCTTTGTCGTCATTAGGGCAATTTCCGATCGCGCCGACGGGTCGGCCGATGTCGATTTTAACAGCTTTGCCAAACTGGCCGCCAGCCATTCGGCGACCATCGTTGAATGGCTGATTGGACAACTGTAATGGGTGTCGTAAAATTTAGCGCCGAAGCGGCCGACGACGGCGTTCGGGTCGATCACTACCTAGTCGAAGCGCTAGAAGGGGTTTCTAGAAATCGCATACAGCAGTGGATTAAGCAGGGACTGCTGACGTCGAGCATCAAGTCAAAGCTGAAAAAGAACCATTTATTGACGGCGGGTGAGCAAATAACGCTGCAAATTCCAGCGCCTCAAACGCTCGATATCGCCGCCGAGGACATCGCGCTCGACATCGTCTACCAAGACGGCGACGTCATCGTCGTCAACAAGCCGGCCGGCATGGTGGTGCACCCGGCACCGGGCAATTACAGCGGCACTTTAGTGAACGCTCTACTTTATCAGATTGCAGATTTATCGGATATTGGCGGCGTCATTCGACCGGGTATTGTGCACCGCATCGACAAAGATACGTCGGGCCTTTTGATGGTTGCCAAAAACAATATGGCGCACCGCAGCTTGGCCGATCAACTGCGCGAACACAGCGTTGAACGCAAGTATTTAGCGGTGGTGCGGGGCGGCTTTAAGGTCGACGGCGGCACGGTCGACAGGCCAATTGGGCGCAATCAAAACAATCGCTTAAAGATGGCGATTGACGAAAGGCGCGGTCGCGCCGCAGTGACGCATTATAAGGTGCTCGAAAGATTTGGCGAAATTTCGCTGATCGAATGTCAGCTCGAAACCGGCCGCACCCACCAAATACGGGTGCACATGGCGGCGATTGGCCACCCCTTGGTGGGCGACCCGCTGTACGGCATTAAAAGCGACCGCCAAAACGGCACGGGGCAGCTACTGCACGCCGCAGTTTTGGGGTTTGTTCAACCGCGCACCGGCCAGAAAATGACATTTCAAGTGGCGCCGCCGGCGGCGCTGACCAACTATATCGCCAAATTGAGATAGCGCTGTTTAGGCAGTAGACAGCTTGCTAGTGGCTTGACAAAAAGGCGATATAACTATATAATTTTGGTTATAATTTTGTTTTATAAATGGAGGGTATGTCCGTTATGGATAGTGACTCGTGGATATTATTTGCGGTCTTAGTATCACTAATCTTTTTGGGCGGCTATTTTGCGGCCAGTGAAATAGCTTTTGCAGCAGTTAATAAGTTTAAGGTAAAAATTGAAGCCGAACACGGCAATGTCAAGGCGATAAGGGCGCTTTATATCATCGACAATTTTGAAGATACGTTGACGACGCTATTAGTCGGCAACAATGTCGCGCACATTTTTGCCGCTTCTATTGCGACGCTGTTGACCACGCGCCTGTGGGGGCAGTGGGCGGTGATGTATTCGACCATTGCAATGACGCTTATCGTCTTTCTAATCAGCGAAACAATTCCAAAAGTAGTTGCAAAATCACATAGTTACGGCTTTGCTTTGGCATTGTCAGATTCACTTTACATTTTGATGAAGTTGATGACGCCGATTAATTTTTTATTGACAAAAATTAGCAAATTGTTAATTGCAATACTGAGCCCGAAGTCGTCGTTTAATATTTCAAAGCGCGATTTAGAGCGCATTGTCGAAAGTATGCCGCACAATGGCAGCCAAGATAAAAACAAGGAACTGTTTAAATTCGCCCTCAATTTTGGCGAAGTAAAAGCCGAGCAAATATTGACCGAAAAGTCGAAAATTGTCGCATTGTCGTTGAGCAGCACGCACGACGAAGTGATCGACACAATTATGAAGACGACCCATTCGCGCCTGCCGGTGTTCTTGGGCGACGTCGACCATATCGTCGGCGTTTTGCAGATCAGAAAATACCTAAAGGCGATCGACCAAAAACGGGACGATATTTCAATTAAGGCCCTGATGGACAAGCCGCTATACGTCGCCGGCGACGCGCCGATTGACGACGTCTTTCGCAAAATGAACATCAACAAGGTCAATATGGCAATTGTCGCCGATGACAGGCGCAGCACCTATGGGCTGCTCACCATTGAAGATATTTTAGAACAATTAGTCGGCGATATTTGGGATGAAGACGACGGCGAATACGCCGCGGCAACTGTCGGAGGTGGCAATGCTAGTTAACGTCGTTATCATCATACTGCTAATCATCTTGTCGGCACTGTTTTCGGGTTCTGAAATAGCTTTTTCCAGCCTCAATTCGGCGCGCCTTGAAGCGATTGACAAAGAAAAGAGCAAGAGTGCCAGGGCGGCGCACAAGGTTTACAATAATTTTGACAATGCACTGTTGACGATATTAATTGGCAACAATTTAGTCAATATCGCGGCGTCGTCAATTGCCGCCATTATCGGCATTTCGCTATTGGGCGATAACGGCACGGCCTTGAGTGCCATTATGATGACGGTTTTAATTTTGGTGTTGGGCGAAATTGTGCCCAAAATTTACGCTTCAAACAACCCACTGTTCTTCGCAGTGTTTACGGCGCCCTTTGTCGAATTGAGCATGTTTATCTTCGCCCTGCCAATTGCCGCTATCAAGCCAATTGTCAACTTCTTTAAGTTGCCCGAAGACGAAAGCGAAGACGAAAGCGAAGACCGTCTATTTACCGAAGAACTGAACCACTTAATCGAAACGGTTGAACAGCAGGGCGTCATCGAAGAAGACGATATTGACTTGCTGTATTCGGTGGTCGATTTTTCCGATATACCGGTCATTGACGTCTTTACGCCGCGCGTCGACATGTACGCCATCGACTTAGACGACGACATGGCCACAATTGGCGAACAAATTGCCAATTCGCCCTATTCGCGCATTCCCGTATATGACAAGTCGATTGATAAAATGGTCGGTATTCTGCCGCTCAATCGCTACTATAAAAAGCGCATTGAAAACCCCAAAACAGGCGTGACAGATGTCTTGCTCGACGTCTTATACGTCTACAAGTCGATGAAATTGCCGACTGTTTTAAATATTTTCTTAGAATCGAAATCGCACCTCGGCGTGGTCACTGACGAATTTGGCGGCACCATGGGCATCGTAACGCTGGAAGATGTCATGGAGTACATCGTCGGCGACATTTGGGACGAAAATGACGAAATCGAACGCGACATCGTCGAACTGGCGGCCAATCAATTTAGCATCGATGGCGATTTACCGCTGTCTGAATTTGCCGATTGGCTGGATTGGGAAAAAGAAGACTTTGACAGCGAGGCGATTACAATTGGCGGTTGGTGCGTCGAAATGCTCGACAATTATCCAGCCGTTGGCGACCAATTTGAATTTCAGAATTTGACAGTTGTCGTCACTGAGGTCGAGGGCTTGCGCGTCGAGCGCGTCAAAGTAACTTTAGCTGGTCAACCAGCTGACAATTAGGGGACACGGGGAGAGCAAATGCAATTAGCTGAACGCCAACAATACGATCAATTGCTGTTGACCGAACTACAGCCCGCCTTGGGCTGCACCGAGCCAATTGCATTGGCCTATGCAACAGCTTTGGCTAAGCAGCAGTTGGGCGCCTTTCCAGAACGCGTTAAAGTATTAGTCAGCGGCAATATCGTCAAAAATGTCAAGAGCGTGACAATTCCCAATTCGGGCGGCATGGTCGGCTTAGCACCAGCGATGTTACTCGGCTTGGTCGGCGGTGACGCCACTTTAGAACTAGAAGTTTTAAGCAAATTGACGTCAGACCACTTACTTGAAGTAAAGCGCCTATTAAAGCAAGACTTTTACAGCATCGGCATTGCCGATGGCGAAGAGGGGCTCTATATTGCCGTCGAAATGACGGCCGCTGGCGCTAGCGTCAGCTTAATCGTGGCCGGCGACCACACCAATTTGGTCTACCTTGCCAAAAATGAAGTAGTTGTGATCGACCGGCGCAGCGGCGCAACCGCCCCACAGGCTGACAACCCGCGCGCCATTTTGACGATGGCGGGCATTTGCGACTACGTCGAACAACCGCTCGACGGCGCGGTCATCGACAGTTTAAGGCGCCAAATTGACTACAATACGACAATTTCCGACGAGGGCTTAAATAAGCACTACGGCGTGGCAGTTGGCAAAATGCTCAATGCGACGGCGACGGGCAATATAGAGCAGCGCATTGTCGCCGCCACGGCGGCCGGTTCCGACGCCCGCATGGGCGGTAGCTTGCACCCCGTCGTCATCAATTCGGGCAGTGGCAATCAGGGCTTAACGGTTTCGCTACCGGTTATTACCTACGCCAAAGAACGCGCTATTTGCGATGCTAAATTATACCGCGCGCTGGCGCTTAGCAATTTAATTTCAATTCGCATCAAGTACGGCATGGGCAATTTATCGGCCTTTTGTGGCGCCGTCAGCGCGGCGGCGGGCAGCGGCGCGGCAATTACCTATTTGGCCGGCGGCAACCGACAGCAAATATACGCCACCGTCGTCAACACGCTGGGCAATTTGGCCGGTATCGTCTGCGATGGCGCCAAGGCGTCGTGCGCGGTGAAGGTGGCCAGTTCGGTTAACGGTGCACTAATTGGACACCAGTTGGCGATGAGCGGACAGGCCTTTAAAGACGGTGAGGGCTTGGTTTTAGAAGATATTGAAGCGACCATCGACCACTATGCCAAGCTCGGTTTGGTCGGCATGAAAGAAACCGATAAAGTCATTTTAGAAATGATGACGGAATAGAACTATTTTCAAAAGGCATTGCTAAATCGCTGACAAAATCTCGCATTATTGTGAGATTTTTTTGTTTTGTGAGATTTTTTTGTTAAGAGCGGTGCGCTAGCCGGTGTCTTTTGTGGTATACTAGATATTACTTAATAGATGGAGTTTGAGCTATGGCACTTAAAAGAGATAATGTGATCGATAAGGCGTACCAAGATTACGTTTTTTCGGAACGGCGAGCGGCGGATAATATCAAGATATATCGCTTTGAAGATGCGACCGGCTATGGCGAAATGAAGAGCTATAACCTGCTTAAGGGCATTCAACTTTCCTATAACAATTTAAATATTGAAAGCGTGTATCAAAATATCGAACCGAAAGCGGGCATTTTAAAAATTGATCATTGCCGCAGCGGCTATTATGAGGTCAAGTTAAAAAATGGCGAGTACGCTTTTTTGGGCAAGGGCGATTTGAGCATTGTCGATTTGGGCGCAGCACAATTTGAAAATTCGCGTGTTCCGCTGAAAGAGTACAGTGGATTATCAATTTTTATCGACCTCAATTTGGCGCAGCGGACAATTGATCAGTATTTTCCGTTTTTAAATATCGACATAATGAAGATAAGGGCGCGCTTTTGTCAGAAAAACGCCTATTCAAAGATCAGCTCAACGCATCAAATAAATGGCATCGTCAATCAATTTTACGAAGTAGACAGCCGCATCCAGCTCGCGCATTTAATTATTAAAGTAATCGAGCTCTTGCTATTGTTAGAAATAGTAGAAACGAAAGACATACACAAAATTACGTCGTTTTCAAAGTGGGTTTACGACGCCACCAAAGAGTGTTATAAAGATTTGCTGGAAAATCCCTTCGATAAGTATTCTATCGCCGAATTAGCTAAGAAATATGCCATTTCCGAATCGAGCTTAAAGCGCTGCTTTGTCTACATTGCCGGCAATTCAATTGGCGATTTTAAAAGAAACAACCGCCTAATGGCAACGGCGCAAATACTGGCCGCCAACGGCGATATGTCAATTAAGGAAATAGCCGATATTGCCGGCTATGCCAATCAAAGCAAGTTTGCCGCCGCCTTTAAATCTTACTATGGCGTCACGCCAACTGAATATCGAGATAAGTGCACGCCGCACAGCGCCACAACAGCGGCCATAACCAAAAAATTATGATAATCATTATCAATTTGACCTATTTGGAGCGAATAAAGGCCGGATAGGTTATAGAACAACGCTTACTGGTTTGCTATACTCGTGAATAGCTTTTATTAGCTTAGTTATTACGAGGAGGAAAACTATGCAGCAAAACAGTACAGACAGATTAAAAGTTAAAGATATCGTTACAGTTGCAATTATGCTCGCCTTATTCTTTGTCATTTCTTTTCTGGTCGGCATGAGCACGGTGACGCTGCCGATTGTCTATTTGTACGTCGCACCTGGCATCGAAATGTTTATTGGTGCAATTTTTTATTTGGTGGCGGCCAATAGAATTAACAAGCGAGGGCTGCTCTTTATTTGGGTGCTCATTTACGGGCTGATTACAGCTGCCGTCGGCTATGTGATTATGTTGCCGTACTTTATCGGCGTCGCCATTGTTTGCGAACTGGCAATGCTCGGCAAAGACGCCTACCGCAATCCGATTAGAAATATGATTGGTTGGAGCATTTACGGCGCAAGCATGTTTCTCGGCATCGCCATTCCCTGTTGGGTGGCTTGGGAGAGCTTTCAAAGGCAGGCGTTGGAAAGCGGTTTTGCCGCCAGCACATTAGAGATGCAATACAAAGTTGTCACAACGCCATCACTATTGCTATTGGGCGAAGTCATCACCATTACCTTAGCCGCTTTGGGCATTTTATTTGCGCAAAAAATTCTCAAAAAGCACTTTAAAAAAGCGGGGATATTAGACTAATAATGAAAAGAGAAAAAAGAATTGAAGACATCAGTGGTTTGACCTGCTTGTTTTTGACGCTTATTTCTTGCTTGGTATCATTTTTGACAAAAAATTATTATATGCACGCTCTGTTTGTCGGCTGGCTCTGTATTATGCTGGTGTACTTTGGCCTCTTCAAGCAGGGCTTGCTTTATGGTTTGGTCTATTTGTTTGCAACTTTTTGGCTCTTACAAATGGTGCCAAAAGGGGTTATGTTTATTTCGCCAATGCTATTGGGCATGATTTATAAATTTATCGCGCCGGTAATGGCCGGCTATTTGACATTTAAGATACCTTCGGGAAAAATTATAGCGGTTTTTCAAAAGAGCAATTTGCCGCAGAGCGTCGTGCTAATTTTAATTGTCATCATTCGCTTTATACCGACAATTTCGGGCGAATTTAAGACGATTAGAGAAGCGATGAAAGTGCGCGGCTTTACCGCCAGTTTTGGCAAGCTGCTGTTACGGCCGCTTCAGACGATGGAATACGCCGTTGTACCGTTGATTTTTCGGTCGATTAAAGTCGGCGATGAATTGGCGGCGGCCGCCATTGTGCGCGGCATTGAGAAGCCGATTAAAAAACACAGTTATTACAGCACGCGCTTGGCAAAAACAGATGGCGTTATCTTGTTTATCAGCGGCTGTTTACTAATACTATGTATCGCCCTATAAGGAGAAGTTGTCGTGAACGCTAAAATAAAAATGAATAACATCAACTTTTCTTATGGCGCTAAAGTTAAGCGCTTAAAAGATATTAATTTAAGCGTTGCCGCTGGCGCATGCTGCGTTATCGTCGGCAGTTCGGGTTGTGGCAAGTCGACCTTGACAAGGGTGATAAACGGTCTTATTCCGGCCTTTTTTGAGGGCGATTTAAGCGGTGAAATATTTATCGACGATAAAAATTTAGGCCAGTTGTCTTCTTGGCAAATTGGCGCGCTTGTCGGCAATGTCTTTCAAGATCCGCGCAGTCAATTCTTTGCCAACGAAGTGGCGGGCGAAATTGCCTTTGGTTGTGAGAACCTCGGGCTGTCACACCCTGAAATTGTCGCGGCCGTCCGGCAAACGGCGCGTCAAATGGACATTGCCGAACTGTTAGATAGCAGCATTTATACGCTGTCGTACGGCATGCGCCAGCGCGTTGCTATATGTTCAGCCAAGGTAATGCAGCCCGACATTTACGTCTTTGACGAGCCGTCGGCTAATCTAGACTTACAATCAACCTATCAATTTGGCAAACTAATTGAGAACTTAAAAGCTGCCGGCAAGACGATTGTGATAGTAGAACACCGCCTATTTTATCTAAAGGGCATTGCCGATAACTATGTCTTTATGAAAGACGGGCAAATTGTCAACGACTTTACGGCATCGCAAATTGAAGCATATGGTTCAAATAAACTGAACGCAATGGGCCTTAGGTCGTTGTGTTTTAGCGATATTATCTTGCCGCAGCGGCAAAGCCAAAGTGGCCAAAACTCATCGTCATTTGAAGTTAAAAATATTTCTAAACGGTATCGCAAAAAGCTGCTTTTAAATGATATTTCCTTTAAATTTGACGGCAATGAAATCATCGCCTTAACTGGCGTCAATGCCGTCGGTAAGAGCACTTTGGGCAAAATTTGCGCGGGGCTTGAAGCGGCCACTGCGGGGAGCGTACTGCTAGACGGCAAGCCGCTAAAGAAAGGCGATAGACTGGCTAAAATTTGGTATATACCGCAAGATTTAGACGCCCAATTATTTGGCGAAGACCTAGTTGACGAATTGGTCACAGGACTAAAAAACAGGGAAGAATATATTGAAAAAGCCGAGACGTTGCTAAGGCGATTGGGCTTATTTGCGCTAAAAGAGCGGCACCCCTCAACCCTGTCCGGCGGTCAAAAGCAACGGCTAGTTTTAGGTGTTGCATTGATGCGAAACGTTTCCGTCGTCATTTTAGACGAGCCGACGTCGGGGCTCGATTACGAGAGCATGCAGCGGGTGGCAGATTTAATTCAAGAGCAGCGCGCGCTAGGAACAAAATTTTTAATTATTTCGCACGATATCGAATTTATTGCAAAGTCTTGCGAACGAGTGATTGCGCTTGAAGACGGAAAAATTAAACGAGACTTTTACCTTGAAAATATTGAACAGTTATTACAATCAATGAAGTATAGGAGGGCGAATGGAACGCGCAGTTGATCGAAAAAAAGAAGCATTATTAAATGACGGCATAGTAAAATTAATGTTTAAACTGTCGCTGCCGGCCATCGTCGGCATGTTTGTTATCGGCTTGTATAGCTTTGTCGACGCAATTTTTGTCGGTCAATGGGTAAATGAAGTGGCCGTCGGTGCCATTGCCGTCGCCTATCCGCTGACGTTACTCAATAACGGCATCGCCGTATTGGTTGGCATTGGTTCGGCATCGCTACTGTCTAGGGCAATTGGTCGCGAAGACCAGCAGACCGTCGATAAAATTATGGGCAATTTGTTGACGCTGGTATTTTTACTATCTATGCTGACGACGGTAATTGGTTATTTCTTTGCCAAACAGTTGTTGGCCTTTAGCCGCGTCGATGGCCAAATGTTGGTTTACGCCATAAATTATCTAAAAATTATATTTTTGGGTTCATTTTTTGTAAACTTTGCCCAAGCGGCCAATATGGTAATGCGCGGCGAGGGCAAAATGATGATGGCAATGGCCATTATGGCAATCGGCGCCATATTAAATATTATATTAGACCCAATCTTTATTAAAGTGTTGAATTTTGGTATAGAGGGCGCAGCGATTGCCACGGTAATTGCGCAAATTGTCCAGTTTTTAATCACGGTTGTCTATTTTATTAAATTTAGCAAAAAAGTTAGGTTTAAGAAAATACGGCTCGAAACTTCAATACTGGCGGGCGTGCTATCGGTTGGCGCTTCGGCAATGCTTATGCAGGTATTGAGCCTCGTTCAACAAACTGTTTTATACGCCCGACTCATGACATATGGCGGCGCCGACAAGGTTATTTTAATGGGCGCCATCATGCGCTATATGATGTTGGCGTTTATTCCGGTGTGGGGCATTAGTCAGGGCTTTCAACCGCTTGCGGGCACTAATTACGGCGCCCAAAAGTACGATAGGGTAAAAAGGGCAACGCTAGTATTTGGCGTAGGGGCAACAGTTTTAGCGCTAATTTTCTGGCTGCCATTTATGTTGTTTACAGATCATATTCTAGCGTGGTTTATTAGCGACAATATTTCAATTATAACAAATGGCCTGTTAGAGGCTCGCATCGCCATGCTAGTATTTCCACTGGCCGGCTCTTTAATTATTTTTGTCACGCTCTTTCAGGCCATTGGCAATGCCAAAAAGGCCGGTTTGCTAATTATTTTAAGGCAGGCCGCGCTATTTATACCACTGGTTTATATTTTACCGTTAATCGCCAATTTAAATTCACTTGGTGCATTTGCCAGCTTTGCCTTAACTGACGTAGTTGTATTTTTAATCGCAATTGTTTCTACGCTAAAATTATTTAAGAACATGGGTAGTTAATTTGGCGATTTGACGAAAGGGTTCAAGTCCCCTTCAAGAAAAAAAGAGCCTATGGTCTACGACCATAAACTCTTTTTTGGTGGAGATAAGGGGACGCAGTCGCTGCGCGCCTGCATTTCCGTCGCCGCAAGCGGCTCGGACCACGCGCTACAAAATAGTCCTGCAGGACTATTTTGCTTAACGCCCGTGCCCTCTTAGGGTTCAAGTCCCCTTTGAGAAAAAAGAGCCTATGGTCTACGACCATAAACTCTTTTTTGGTGGAGATAAGGGGACTTGAACCCCTGACCTCTTGACTGCCAGTCAAGCGCGCTCCCAACTGCGCTATACCCCCACGCACAATATGTATTGTAAACCATTAGCGGCCAAATTGCAAATGTTTTTTGTGATGTTGTCAAATTTGATAGGCAATCATTTTAGATTTGAACAACCATTTGTTGCGGTTGGCGCGCCAAAGCTGGTTCAGACTTATTTTGACGACGCCGCCCCAAGACAGCGCCGAAATTATAAAGTCGTCTTTAACTGCTTCAATGCCGACGATGACGACCCAGTGATGCCGCAATGACTGCTGTCTGACTTGATCGCTAAACGGTTGAAAAAAGTCTATTTCAACGCGCGCAAAGGTATTTAGCAGTGCAATTGGTCGGCCGGCGGCCAATTGTTCAGCGATAAATTTTTGCCAATCGACGAGTTGATCAGCCCACAGCGCGGGTTTAAACTGCCGTTGTTTAAGTTGTATCTTAAATGTTTTAGCGAGTCGTTTCATTTTGTGCTTGAAAATAACAGCGCTAAAAACGCCCAAAGAAGGCGGTATTGTAAGTTGAAAGCCAAATAGTTTAAACTGCCAAATATCAGATTTTTTAAAACAGCGATACAGTTGAAAGGGCGTCATTTGTTCGTAAATGCGCTCTGCCAATAGGTCGACGTTGGCCCGATTGAGCGGCCAGCTTAGCGCGCTATTTGCTAACTTGTTGACATGTGATAAATAAAGCAAAATATTGGTCGCTGCTATTGGCGCACAGCCGTCGTAACGGCGTATAAACTGATTGTAATGCAGTTGATTGCCGCCGATCAATAGTTTGTTGGCCTTGCCATTATAGGTTAAATTGACTAATTCTCTTAAATATATTTTCATCATCTACTCAAAGTCCACTAAATACTATGCCATATTATAACACATCGCGCAGCAAAAATCAGATGTCTTGATCAATTGGCTAATCAAGTGTAATCAAATGGTTGTCGCCGACAGCTAATTGGGGTACAATGGGTATGAAGAACAGGAGTGCATATGAAATATAAGACGACGGCGCGCCGCGCCGAAGAACAACTCGATCACTTGCTTGGCCCCGCCAGCGGCATCTATCGCCAGTGGCAGTTTGAAAATTATCTATTTGAACCGCTGCGCATTGAGGGTACGGTCGACGATGTGCTGTTGTTGGCGAAGAGCAACACCTATCTGCGGCCGCAGTTTAAAATTGACGAGCAGTCGCTGACAATACCCAATTTATTCGTCAAATTAAACGGCGATGTCAAGGGCTTTTACCTCGATATGAAACAGCTCAGCCGCGTTCATGGCGACATCGTCGTGATTTATCATTCGTTTGCTAAAATGGCCAGTGCGCCCCGTAAGAGGCCGTTAATCAGCAAGCCGAGTTGGTTTGATGAGGCGGCCGGTATCGATGTCGAGGCGGCGCTTAAAATTGGCATTGCCAACTTGAAATTTTTACGACCGGCTTATCAAAAGAACTATCTGTTGGCGATCAATCGCGTGCTGGCGCGCCTAAAATCGGCGGACTTTTTAGCTGAAGTGCCAGCGCCGCGCCTGGTATTAGAAACGCTACTGTTCAACAGCAACAAAATTATCCGCATGTTTCACAAGTTCGACTATCATTACATCAACCCTAAATTTATCGTCAAGGCAGATGCCGCCGACAAGATAAGCAGCTATGCCGTGCTGCGCCTGTTGATGATGAACGCGCTCGGCTTTGATGTTTTTATATTGTCGGAAACCGGTTATGCTTCGGTTGAAAACTACCTAACGGAAGATTTTTGCAAGCGCTATTTTTTGACGCCCAAGGAGCGGGCTCATTCGGCCGTACTGAGCCGACGCCGTAAATTATGGCGCTATGTCGGCATTGGCTTAGTCGCCGGCCTGCTGATTGGCGCGGCCGCTTTGGCCGTCGGCAGGGGGTTGTTTTAAGCGATGAAGCAAACTGGTTCGAATTGCAAAAAACGCGTTTTAATCGCTTTGAGCGGCGGCGTCGACAGCGCCGCCGCTGCGCATTTATTGCGCGAACAGGGCTATCAGCTTACGGCGGTGACGCTCGATTTATACGGCGCGGCGGGCGATTCAATTGCGCGGGCGCGCGCCGTTTGTGACCGCTTGGGTATCGACCATCAGGTCGTCGCGCTGCGCGAACAATTTAATAAAAAAGTCGTTGCGCGCTACATTGCCGACTATGCGGCGGGGTTAACGCCCAACCCCTGTATGGTTTGCAACCAGACCATAAAATTTGGCCTGTTGTACGATTTCATGCTGGCCGGTGGCTACGACTATTTGGCGACCGGGCACTATGCGCTAAAGCGGCGCATCGCGGGGCATTATTATATTGCAAGGGCGACGACGCGGCGGCGCGACCAGTCTTACTTTTTATATCATTTGAGCAGCGCCATGCGCGCTCGGCTGTTGTTTCCGCTCGGTCATTTTAAAGACAAGGCGCTGACCTATCAAATCGCCGCGACAATTGATCGTACAATTGTCGAACAGCCCGAAAGCGTCGGCGTTTGCTTTACTAAAAACTTGCCTTATAGTCAATGGCTTGACGCTAGAATAGGCGATTGCAGCGGGCTAATTGTCGATCGCCAAGGGCGTCAAATTGGTCGGCACGATGGCTTTTACAAGTATACAATTGGCCAAAAAAGCGGTTTGCCGGCAACTGTTGACAAGGGCGACTGCGTATTGGCAATCGACGCGCCAAACAAGTGCATTGTGGTCGGGCCAGAGCGCTATTGTCAGTCGCGAACAATCGAGCTGGCAGATTGTCATCTGACGCGGCGCTTTCAGTGCACCCAAAATTACGACATTAAAATATTTAATTGGGGGCATTTGTTGCGCGGTCGCGCACTGGCCCAAAAAGGCGGCGGCCTAACAGTTCAATTTGACCAAGCGGTGCGCGCCGTAGCGCTCGGTCAATACGCCGTGTTTTACGATGGCGACGTCGTCGTTGGCGGCGGTAAAATTGTCGCTAAAGACAGCGCGCTGTAAACAAAAGGTTGTTAAATACCCCCATTACATGGTAAAATAACAGGTAGTGTAACAATAAAGGCTTGTTCAAATATCGTTCATAACTATCATTTATAATTGATGTGATGATTGTAAAAGTAGTTAGCGGAGGATTTATGTATAAATCGAATTGTGATATTCTTATTTTGACGGCTTCTTTTGGCAATGGTCATCATTCGGCAACAAGGGCATTAACCGAAAAGTTTGAAGCGCTATTTCCCTACATGTCAGTTCAATCGGCTGACTTATTTGAAATAGCCAGCCCCAAATTAAAAGAATATTTTACTGATACTTACAATATGTTAACCAAGTCAAAATTACCGCTTTACAACGGGCTTTATCAATTGCGCAACAGCAAGGACAACTTGGTTGATGATATCGTCTTAAAACTCTATTACAAGCGGTTTGACAGCTTTGTCAAGCAGGTTAGGCCGCAGATGATCATTTCGGTGTTTCCGACTTGCGCCCAATTCGCCAGCCATTATAAACAAGTTTGGGCGCACGATTTAAAGACGGTAACGGTAATTACCGACGTCGTCGCCGGTTGGGAATGGCTGCACGACAACACTGATATGTACTTTGTGCCGACGGCCGAAGTTAAGCAGGCGCTGGTCGAAAAGGGCATCGCCAAGCAGATGGTCTTGGTGACCGGCGTACCGGTGCGGGCGGCCTTTGAAACGGCGCGCAAGCAGCCGTCTGGTCGCAAAAATGTACTGATTATGGCCTCGGCCATGGGCAAACTGAGCTTTACCCAACGGGCGCTCGACAAATTGGCCGACATGCCCTATGGCTTTACCATCGTCACGGGCAGCAACGAAGATTTAATCGTCCGTTTGGCGTCGCTCGACGTTCCCGCCAATGTCACGGTATTGGGCTATACTAAAGAGATACCGGAACTGATGAAAAGTTCTGATTTAATTATTACTAAACCGGGCGGCGCGACTATCTTTGAGGCAATTGAAAGCGATTTGCCGATGCTGATTAAATCGTCCGGCATTGGTCAAGAGACATTTAATGAAGCGTTCATTAATCAATACGGCTTTGGCGATACCTTTTCGCGCGATGTCGAAATGTACGAAAAAATAGAATCGCTGCTCAGCAACGATAGCTACGTCGCGCGCATCATTGCCAATATGGCGCGCTTTAAGTCGAATATCGCCCGCAATGAAGCCTATATTCAGCTGATGAAATTACTCAAGCCGAAGTTAATGGATGTTTCTGTATGAAGAAATGGTTTAACTGGCTATTATTGCCAATTTTAATTGTTGCAACTTTTTATTTTTTGCTGCGCGGTCGCAACCCGCAGCAAATTTTTGCCACTTTAGACAGTTTGGCGGCGCACTATATTTGGGGCGCCGTCGCTTTAATGGCAATCTATTTAATAGCTGAGGCCTTAATGCTGCACGCCCTGGCCAATGTCGACGAGCGCAATTGCTCGCTGGTGCAGTCGTTTAAGTACATGTTTGTCGGTCAATTCTATTCAATGATTACGCCATTTGCCAGCGGCGGTCAACCGATGCAGTTGATGATGATGGTGCAAGACGGCATTAAGCCGAGTTTGGCGACGGCCGTTTTAGTCAATAAATTTCTCTATTTTCAAGTTGGCGTAACAGTTTATTCAATCGTCTTATTTTCATTTAATTGGCAGCAACTAATCACTTATTTCGTGGCGACAAAGGGGCTCATCGGCATCGGCATCGCCTTTAATACAGTGGGGCTATTTTTAATTATTTTATCGATTTATAATGCCGATATGATAAAGGGCTTAGTGCGATTAATTGCCGCGCTATTGCGCAAAATGAAGGTATCGGAAAAAAAGGTGTCGCGCGGCGAAATATTTTTTATAAAAGAAGTTGAAGATTTTTCGACCAGCGTTCAGTTTTTATTATTGCACAAGCGCATTATGTTCAACCTAACATTACAGACCATTGTGCAATTGACGGCATTTTTTGGCATTACTTATTTTGTCTATCGCGCCTTTGGCTTTAACGACAAGTCGTTTGTCGAGATTATCGCACTGCAATCAATTCTCTACATGTCGATTTCGCTAATACCGGCACCGGGCAGCGCCGGCGTCGCCGAGGGCGGCTTTTTCATGGTGTTTAGCACGCTGTTTGGCGGCGCAACGACCACGGCAGCCGTCTTGATTTGGCGCGGCATTACCTATTACCTAAACTTGCTAATTAGTGGTATAATAACAGTGATTGCAACGGCGCATCGCGGCGTCGTTGAACATAGGAGGGCATCATGAATATGAGTGAACTACAACCGACCCGCGTATGGCATTATTTTGAGGCGATTAGTCAAATTCCGCGCGAGTCGGGCAACGAGGCGGCCGTTTCCGATTATCTTTACAATGCGGCGCAACAAATGGGACTTCAGGCAGTGCAAGAACCCTGCGGCAACGTGATAATCTACAAGCCGGCCAGCGCCGGTTACGAGTCGGCCGATGCCGTCATCTTGCAGGGCCATATCGATATGGTTTGCGTCAAAGAAGAAACGTCGACTCACGACTTTATGGTCGATCCCATTGAACTGATCGTCGACGGCGATTTAATTACGGCCAACGGCACGACATTGGGCGCCGACAACGGCATCGCCGTGGCCATGGCAATGGCCATCTTAGAAGATAATAGCCTCAGCCATCCGGCTTTAACCGTCATTTTAACCGTATCGGAAGAAACGGGTATGGACGGCGCCATGTTGCTCGATACAAGCCATGTCGTCGGCAGCCGCCTCATCAATATCGATTCAGAAGAAGAGGGTTATTTGCTGACTTCTAATGCCGGCGGCGCCAACGTCGACGTCGACTTGCCAATTAACTGGCAAAACAATCAATATCAAAACGCCTATCAGGTGACCATTAAAGACCTTAAAGGGGGTCATAGCGGCGTTGAAATTGACAAAAAACGGGCCAATGCCATCAAATTAATCGGCCGCTTGCTAAACGCCTTAGAGGGCGTTGCCGTATTTGCCATCAGTGGCGGTCAAAAGATGAACGCCATTGCGCAAAGCGCCAGCGTTTATTTGGCGAGCGATGCGTCAGTCGATGAAATGTTGGCGGCATTAGAGCCGATTGAAAAATTATTTAAAGACGAATACGCCGTCAGCGACCCGGCGATTACAATTAGTTTTCAGCGCACTGAACGCCCCGTCAAGGTGTTTGACGACGCGACGCAACAGCGCTTAATTAAATTGCTGTTGTTGCTGCCGCAGGGCGTGTTGGCGATGTCGCAGAGCATTGACGATTTAGTTGAAACCAGTAATAATATCGGCATCGTCGAACAATTTGAAAACCGAGTGACAATTGCCAATGCGCTGCGCAGTTCGGTGGCATCGCGCAAAGATTGGGTCTATTTGCAGATTGCAACAATTGCCAGTCTGGTCGGCGCGCGCGCCAATCGCCATTCCGATTATCCGGAATGGGCCTATAAACTCGATTCGCCGCTGCGCGACAAAATGCTGGCGGTCTACCGCGCAAAATTCGGTAAAGACATGGTCGTGGCCGCCTTGCACGCCGGCTTAGAATGTGGTCTATTTGCCGAAAAGATGCCGCAGCTCGACATGGTTAGCATCGGCCCCGACATGTGGGATGTGCACTCGCCGCGCGAGCGCCTGTCGATCGCTTCAACTGAGCGCACCTACGATTATCTCATCGACGTATTGGCGGCCTTAGGGGAATAACAACGCATGACGAAACAATATGGCCTATTGGGTGGGGCGATCGAACAATCGCTATCACCGCAAATTCACCAGTCTATCTATCGGCGCTTTAAAATTGACGCCAGCTATCAACTCTATCGGGCGACCGATCAACTGGCGGACACTTTTGCTGAACTGAAACACGCTAAAAGCGCCGGTTTTAACGTCACTACACCGCACAAGCGGGCGATCGTCGAACTGCTCGACGGGCTGACCAAACGCGCTCAAAAAATTAACGCCGTCAACACGGTAAAGCGCGTCGGCGACAGCTACATCGGCGATAATACCGATGCCGTCGGCTTTGGTAGGGCGCTGGCGCATAACCGGCTATCGCTGGCCGGCAAAACCGTTTTGGTGGTCGGCGCCGGCGGCGCCGCCAGTGCCGTAATCGACCATTTGATAGCGGTTGGCGCCAAGATGATACTAATTTATAATAGGACGCGCTATAATACCAATCAATTGATGATACGCGTCAAACAGAGCTATCGCTGGCAAAATGTGATGAGCGTCTTCGACTACCACGGTTTGGTGGTCGATGCCATCGTCAACAGCACGCCGTTGGGCGGGCCGTCGTTTAGCGAACAGCCGGCGCTCGATATGGCAGTTGTCAAGGCCGATTTGTTTATCGACTTGGTCTATTATCCGGCGCCGACAATTACGATGCAGGCCGCTCAAGCGGCTGGCATGCGCACACTTGGCGGCTGCGATATGCTGGTCTATCAGGCGCTGGAAGCGGCTGCTGTTTGGCACGATATTGCATACGACGCGACTGATGCAAAGGAAATTATCGATGCACTCAAAACGCCTAATTCGCTGTAAAGACAATCGTCAATTTGGCGCCATTATCGCCCAGCTAGTCGGCGATAAGCGTTTTTTTGTCGTCGTCGACCAGCGCGTTTTTAAGTTGCATAGCGCGACACTATCCGCCGTATTAACGGCGGATAACTGTTTGGGAAGCTATCAGCTAAGCGCGACAGAGCAAAATAAAAAGCTGGCGACAGTGGCCGAAATCTGTGACCGCCTACTGGCGTTAAACGTCACTAGGGCAGATTATGTAATCGCCGTCGGCGGCGGTATAACAACCGACTTGGCGGCATTTGCCGCGGCCATTACAAAGCGCGGCGTTGGCCTGATTAACGTGCCGACGACGTTGCTCGGCATGGTCGATGCCGCCATCGGCGGCAAGGCGGCCGTCAATACTGCGCACGGCAAAAACAGCTTAGGTTGTTTTTATCCGGCCGCTCAGATAGTTTTGGCAAGGCAATTTTTGGCGACCTTAGCCGATGAAGAATGGCAAAACGGGCGCGCCGAATGCGTTAAATACAGCTATTTAAGCAAGCGCTTTGCGCTGGCAACGGCGCTGGTGCCGCTCGACCAATTTAAGCGCCAAGTGCTGGCCGACATCGTGCGCTACGCCGATTATAAAGAGCAGCTCGTCGCCGCCGACTTAACCGATGTCGGGCGCCGCCGCATTTTAAACTTCGGGCACAGCTTTGGTCATGCCCTAGAAATGGCCAACGCCGCAGACGGCTTATCACACGGTCGGGCAGTGCTTATTGGCATTGCCATTGCACTCTACTTTTCAACTGCCATTTATCATTTAGAATCTGCAATATTTGACGATTACCAGCGCTGGCTAGTCGCTCAAAATTGGTATGATGAGCGCTATCAAAGGTCGCTTGACGACCTGAACTATTACCTTAAACGCGATAAAAAGAACAATGCGACCGAGTTGACGCTGATACTGCTAAGCGACTTGGCCGAACCGACGGTCGTCGCGCTAAACTGGGCAGATGTGCGCCGTATCTACCGAGGATATTACCGTGAAATTAGTCATTCGGCCGTCTAAATTGGCCGGCAAAGTGACGGCGCCGCCGTCAAAATCTTATGCGCACCGCGCCCTAATAGCGGCGGCGTTGGCCGACGGCCAGTCGCATATCGCCAACGTCGCCGCCTGCGATGACGTATTGGCGACAATTGACGTGCTGCGCGCCTTTGGCTGCTCAATTAACTGGCAGCAGAATAGTTTAACAGTTGTGCCGGCGCCGTTTAAGACGCCGCAGGGGCGGTTAAATTGTCGCGCGTCGGCTAGTACGCTGCGCTTTATGCTGCCGCTGGCACTGTTGGTCGACGGCGCCTGCACATTTGACGGTTACCCGTCTTTGGCAGAGCGGCCGCTCGACGACTATCTCACACTTTTTAAAAGGCATAATATCAACTTAAAATACGATGGTAAGCTGCCCCTGACATTGAGCGGTCGGCCGCTCAGCGGCCAGCTCGACATCGCCGCCAATATTAGTTCGCAGTACATTAGCGGACTGCTATTTGCGCTGCCGCTGGCAGCGCAGCCGTCTGTCATTCGCTTGACGACGGCACTGCAATCGGCCGCTTACGTCGCGCTGACAATCGACGTCTTACAGCACTTTGGCATCGCCATAACGGCGTCCGCCAACGGCTGGCAAGTGGCCGGTGGGCAGCGCTACCGCGCAACCGATTACCGCGTGGCGGGCGACTATTCCAATGCCGCCTATTGGCTGGTGGCGGCGACGCTGGGCGGCGCAATTGAAGTTGACGATTTGGCGCCGGATAGCTTACAGGGCGACCGCGCCATCGTCGACCTAATCAATCAAATGGGCGGTGCCGTACAGCCGACGGAGGGCGGTTATTTTGCTGAATCGGCCAAGACGGTCGGCAGAACAATTGACGTTTCACAAATTGTCGATTTGGTGCCGATCATCGCACTGCTGGCCAGTGTTTCAAACGGCCTAACGCGCTTGACGGGCGGCGCTCGCCTGCGCTATAAAGAAAGTGATCGCATCGCCGCCGTCGTCGCTCAATTAACGGCCTTGGGGGCCGATATTAAAGCAACTGACGACGGCATGATTATCAACGGCAAAAGCCAACTGAACGGCGGTGTCGTCGACAGTTGTGGCGATCACCGCATTGCCATGATGTTGACAATTGCCGCGACAGTTTGTCGTCAACCGATCATTTTACAAAATGCGGCGGCAGTCGCTAAGTCGTACCCGCAGTTTTATCAGCAGTTTGCCAGTTTAGGGGGAATTTATGAGCAGCACAATCGGTAAAGCCGTTCGCTACACGCTATTTGGCGCATCGCACGGTCCGGCAATCGGCATGACAATTGATGGTCTATCGGCCGGCACGGCAATAGACGACGCCCAAATTGCAGCCGATTTGGCGAAGCGCAAAACGGCCGTTCAGCTGACCAGCCAACGGCGCGAAAGCGATCGCGTCGAATGGTTGAGCGGCCTATTAAACGGTTACACAACCGGCGCTGCATTAACTTTTATCATAAAAAATAACGGCCAACAGTCGGCCGATTATGAAAGGCGCGGCCAAATTGTGCGGCCGTCGCACGCCGACTATACGGCGCATGTCAAATATCGCGGCTTTAACGACTGGCGCGGTGGCGGCATTTTTTCGGGTCGCCTAACGGCCTGCTTTGTCGTCGCCGGCAGCATTGCCCGCCAGTTATTGAAAAAGGGCGGAATCGCCATCCAGTCGCAGATTGTAAACTTGGGCGGCTTGGCACTGCCGGCCTCAGCTCAAATCAAAGACGACGCCAGCTGGTTAGACAATTTGGCGCCGCACTGGCAACAGCGCGTCAGCGCAGAGTTGGCGGCGGTTAGCGCGGCTGGCGATTCGCTCGGCGGCACGCTGCGCGGCGTCGTCAGCGGCCTGCCGGTCGGTCTGGGCGAACCGCCATTTTATTCAGTTGAAGCGGCGCTGTCGCAGTATTTATTTGCCATTCCCGGCCTAAAGGCAATTGGCTTTGGCGACGGCGTTAATTTCGCCGCCGAAAAAGGCAGTGCCGTGGCCGATACAATGCAGTATGTCGACGGCGGGTTGCGCCACTTGAGCAATCATAACGGCGGCATACTGGGCGGCATCTCAAATGGTGCGGCGCTACAAATCGACTGCACATTTAAGGCGACGCCGTCGCTGTTTCAGGAACAGTCAACCGTCGATTTGGCAACTGAACGCAATGTAAAACTAAAACTGACGGGCCAGCACGATCCGGCCTATCTGATTCGCCTGCCGATCGTCGTCGAGAGCACATTGGCCATGGCGTTGTACGACTTGTGGCGGTTGGCGCAATGATTATTTATTTAATTGGCCTGCCCGGCGTCGGCAAGACGACATTTGGCCAAAAACTGGCGCGCCGCTTAGGTTATCACTTCAGCGATTTAGACGCCGTCATCGCAGCGCATCAAAAGCGGTCAATTGCCGAATTATTTGCTCTTGGCGAAGCGCATTTCAGGGCCCTTGAAAGCGCGGCGCTAAAGCGGTTGTCGACAGCGCATAATAGCGTCGTCGCCAGCGGCGGCGGTGTAGTTTGTCGGCCAGACAACATTGCGCTGATGCGCGCCACCGGCAAGGTCGTCTACCTAAAGCGGCCGCTCGACGATATTATAAAAACGCTCGATGCTACGACGCGGCCGCTCTTGGCGAATGACGCCAGTTATATCGTGCAGCTATATCGCGCGCGCGCCGCGCTTTATCGCCGGGCGGCGCATTGTCAGCTCGACATCGTCGACCAAGCGCGCGCCCTAACGCAACTTGCGGAGGTGTTATGTGAAAATTCGTCTAATTAATGGCCCGAATATCAATTTGTTGGGTTTGCGTCAGCCGCAGCTCTACGGCAGCATGCGCTATGCCGAAATGGTTGTCAAGTTGCGCAGTTACGCGCTTGAAAACGGCCAAAGACTAGAAGTGTTGCAGTCGAATTACGAGGGTCAGATCATCGACTGGATTCAACAATTCGACGCCTACGATGCACTGATTATCAATCCGGCCGGTTATTGTCATAACTCGATTGCCATTTTAGATGCACTGCTCAGCGTCGCGCGCCCCAAGGTCGAAGTACACCTGACCGACATTGGCCAGCGCGCCGCCTTTCGCGCCACTAGCATCACGGCCGAGGGGGTCGATTGTGTCTTTATGGGCGAAAAAATCGTCAGCTATTATCGCGCTTTAGACTATCTAAAGCGACGGGAGGAGTGAGCATCATGAAAGTGCTATTTACTTACGATTACGGCGCAGCGGTTTTTCAGCAGGTCGCCGATTTGGGTTACGACGTCGTCTACAAGCCCGAAAAACAGCTGACCGATGCCGACTTGGTCGGCGTCGACGTATTGGCCTGTTACGACCCGTTTAAGCAGTTGAGCGCCGCCGCTTACCGCGATTTGTCACATATTATTTTGTCCAGCACCGGCATTAACCAAATACCAAAATCAATTGTCGATGCCGGCCGAATTGCCGTTACGCATAATCGCTATGGCTACGCCGTGCCAATTGCCGAGTGGATTGTCATGATGTTGTTGGTCGGCCACAAGCAACTCAAGGGCTTAATTGAACAGCAGCAACAGAAAAACTGGCACATGCGCAGTGATTTATTAGAGCTGAGCAAGCGGCGCATCGTCTTTTTGGGCACCGGCAATATCGCCGCGCAAGCCGTTAAGCGGCTGGCGCCGTTCGAAGTCGAACTGGTCGGCATCAATCGCAGCGGTCGGCCGGTCGACGGCTATCAAAAGGTTTATCCACTCGCTGACATGAAAGCCGTTTTAGCGACGGCCGACGCCTTGGTAGTTTGCTTACCGCAGACGGCTGAAACCTTAAATTTAGTTGACGGCGCGGCTTTGGCGGCACTACAAGACGACGCTATTTTTATCAATATTTCGCGCGGCGCGGTGGTCGATGAAGCGGCCCTAATAGAGGTGCTAAGGGCCGGCAAGTTCAGGCTGTGTGCGCTCGACGTCGTCAAGCGCGAACCGCTCGCTGCCGATAGTTCGCTGTGGCAATTTGAACAAGTCTTGATTACGCCGCACAATTCTTGGCTGTCGGCCCAGCGCAATAGTCGCCGACTGGTCTACATCATGGAAAACTTAAAGCGCATCATCGCCGGTCAGGCGCTGCTTTACCAAGCTGATATTAAGAGGGGATACTAATGTTTGAACAAAAACCAAAGCGATCGCTTTACGCATTTGACTTTGCGGCGTTAACGGAAATTGTCACTGCGCTGGGCCAACCGAAGTTTCGCGCCAAGCAAATTTGGGATTTTCTATACAATAAGCGCATCGCTGACATTGGCGAGATGCACAATTTACCAAACGCACTGATCGCCGACCTGCGCGAAAAATACGTCTTATTCGATTTAAAAATTGTCAAGCAACTGACGAGCAAAGACGGCAATACGTGGAAGTATTTATTGGAGACGCGCGACGGTTATTTGATCGAATGCGTGCTATTGAAGTATGCACACGGCTATACGCTGTGCGTGTCGTCGCAAGTCGGTTGTGCGATGGGCTGTACTTTTTGTGCGTCGACCATCGACGGCTTGGCGCGCCATTTGGCGGCCTATGAAATGTGGCAGCAAATACTGTTGGTCAATTACGATAAAAATATTCGCATTGCGCGCGTCGTGATGATGGGCAGCGGCGAACCGCTGCACAACTATGCCGCGTCTGTCGAATTTATCAAGGCGGTTAGCGACCCCAAGCGAATCGGCTTAAGTCAGCGTCACATCACTTTATCGACCTGTGGCATCGTCGACCGCATTTACGATTTGGCGGCTGAAAAACTGCAAATAACCTTGGCCGTTTCACTGCACAGCCCCTTCGACGACGAGCGCAGCGAAATTGTACCAATTAATCGGCGGGCGCCAATTGGCGAGCTAATGCGGGCAATTGACCACTATTTTGCGACCACTGGACGGCGCGTCACCATCGAATACGCCTTAATTAAGGGCAAAAATGATACGCCGGCGCACGCCAACGCGCTAGTCGATCATCTAATCGGCAAACCGATTCACGTCAATTTAATTCCGATTAATCCGATTGCCGAGCGCAGTTATCGCGCGCCCGACAAGCAGTATCTGACGGCATTTAAAAAACGGCTTGAAACGGCCGGCATTGAAACCACACAGCGCCGCGAGATGGGCGACGACATCGAGGGCGCCTGCGGCCAGTTGAGGCGCAGCGCAAAAAATCAAATGTTAAATAATAAAGGATTTTGAGCGGCGACGGCGAAAGAGTAAACGAGAGCTAAATTATGCAAAGGAGATGATTGAAATGGTGAAAATAATTTCAGGTTCTATGGGTTCTGGCAAGACAAAACAACTCATTCAAATGGCCAATGAAAAGTCGGAGCAATCGGCTGGCCACATCGTCTTTATCGACGACGATAAGCGACATATGTACGATTTGACCCACGATGTTAGATTTGTCTGTATGGAAGATTTTCCGATTCATTCAGTTGACGAATTCGTGGGCTTTATTTGTGGCATTATTTCCAATGACTACGACATAGATCATATTTTTATCGACGGCTTGTGCAAGGTAATGGACTGCGTCGTCACCGAAACGCCGAAGTTCGTCGCGCGCCTCGAAGAACTGGGCAAGCGCTACGACATCAGTTTCGTCGCGACGATTAGCTGTGATACTTTGCCGGAAGAATTAAAGACCTATTCGGTATAAGCGCCAGCGGACAGTTCGGACGCAAAAACAACCTCTTTTACTTCAAACCAGTCGTAAGGGGTTGTTTGTTTGCGGTGCTCACCAGTTAGGGTGCAATCTGCTGCGTGAAGTCGCTGATTTGATAGAGCGATTTAAAGTCGTCGAGTGCCTGCGCCATTTTGGCCTGGTCTTTGTCCGAAAAACGTGCCAGGTCGGGCACGTCGCGCAGCGGGACGACGACAAAACTGGTTTGGCCATCTCGATCGCGCCGGTCGACCCAAACGGGGTCGTATTCAATGGTGCTAATCGTCATTTTTTGGCCGGCCGTCTTGTTGAGTGTTAGGCTAAGCGCCAGGCCAGTGTCGGTATAGCGCCAGTATTGCGCCGATACTAAATTGCCCAAAGAGTAGGCGACGTAACTCTTGTTGTCGCCCACTGTCAGCCAATCGTCGGGTTGAATGACGTGCGGGTGCGAGCCGATAATGATGTCGACGCCAAGCGCCGTCAGCTGTTCGGCGAAGGAGATTTGCACTTCATTAGCTTGGCGTTGATATTCGCTGCCCCAGTGTACGATGGCGATAATGCCGTCGACGGCTTGTGCCTTTAACTGCTCAATTTGACTTTGATAGAGCGACAGGTCGTTTAAGTTGACGATGTGTTGATACTCGGCCGGCGGCGCAAAGCCGTTTGTGCCGTAGGTGGTGGCGATAAAGCCCAGCTTAAAGCCGTTTTTTTCAACTACCAGTGGCTGCGCCGCTTCGTCGTGCCGATAGCTGCCGGTCGTCGCAATGCCGGCCGCCTTTAATAGCGCCAAAGTCGTTTCGACGCCGTATAGGCGGTTGTCTAGGCTGTGGTTGTTGGCCGTGCCGACGACGTCAAATCCGGCATCTTTCAAGTCGGCCGCCAATTCGGCCGGGCTGCGAAATACTGGGTAGCCGGCGTAGTTGCCCTGTTCAGTTAGGGTGGTTTCTAAGTTGCCGACCAGCAAATCGGCATCGCTAAAGCGCTGCTTGATATATTGAAAGCAGGGCTTAAAGTCGTAACTGCCATCGGACGTGCGGGCCGACAGATACTGCGTGTCGTGCACCATAATATCGCCGACGAAGCAGATAGTCATTTCGCTTTCGCTGAGCGATTGGTATAAAGTGCGGTAGTATTCGATATCGGGTATGTTATTTGACAGCAAAAATAAAGACAGTAGATAAGCAATTAATTTTGACATTTAGCACCTCTAAATATTGATAGCAGCTCAGTTGCATTGCAGTGTATCATCTCGCTGCTAAGCCTTAGTTTGTCATCTCGACTGTAGCACAGCGAAACGGAGCGATCTCGTTTCACTCGCAATGACAAGGTCGACTGTTGTATCTTGTTTCATTATAACAGATTGTATCGAAAATTTATAATAAATTCAACGAGGAGTAACTATGAAAAACAGCGACAAGACAATGGATAAAATCGTTTCACTCTGTAAAAACCGCGGCTTTATTTTCCCCGGTTCCGATATTTACGGCGGTTTGGCCAATACTTGGGACTACGGCCCGCTCGGCACGGCCTTAATGCGCAATGTCGAAGCGGCTTGGTGGCAAAAATTTGTGCGCGAATCGAAGTACAACGTCGGCATGGACTCATCTATTCTGCTCAACCCCAAGGTTTGGCAGGCCAGTGGCCACATCGGTGGCTTTAACGACCCGCTTATGGACTGCAAGGCCTGCAAGAGTAGGTATCGCGCCGATAAATTAATTGAAGATTACAACGCTGCCAAGGGCATTGCTGAAAATATTGAAGGCTGGTCACATCAGCAGTTAAAGGCCTATATCGATCAAACCGAGATGGTTTGCCCCAGCTGTGGCAAGCGCGATTTCACCGATATCAGGCAGTTTAATCTGATGTTTAAGACCCATCAGGGCGTCACTGAAGATTCATCGACCGAAATATTTTTGCGCCCCGAAACGGCCCAGGGCATATTCTTAAACTTTAAGGCCGTGCAGCGCGCCGCACGCAAAAAAGTGCCGTTTGGCATTGCTCAAATCGGCAAGTCATTCCGCAACGAAATAACGCCCGGCAACTTTATCTTTCGAACGCGCGAGTTTGTTCAAATGGAACTAGAGTTTTTCTGTGAGCCGGGCAGCGAAATGGACTGGTTTGGCTATTGGAAAGACTTTTGCGTCAATTGGCTACAGACACTTGGCCTAAAAGGCGAAAACATGCGGGTGCGCGACCATTCGGCCGAAGAACTGTCGCATTACTCAAATGCCACATCCGACATTGAGTACCTGTTTCCATTTGGTTGGGGCGAATTGTGGGGCATCGCTTCGCGCACCGATTTTGACCTGTCGCGCCACGCCGAGTTTAGCGGCGTCGATCTACAGTATCAAGACCCGCAGACCAATCAAAAGTACATTCCCTATGTAATTGAGCCGTCGCTTGGCGCCAACCGCATGGCCTTGGCGTTTTTGGTCGACGCCTACGAAGAAGAACAAATTGACGAAAAAGACAGCCGCGTCGTCTTAAAACTGCACCACGCCTTGGCGCCGTTCAAGGCGGCCATTTTCCCGCTCTCGAAAAAGTTGAGCGAGCCAGCCGGCGCCCTCTACGACGCGCTGCGCAAGCACTTTGACGTCGATTACGACGAGTCGGGTTCAATTGGCAAGCGCTATCGGCGCCACGACGAAATTGGCACGCCATTTTGCATTACCTACGATTTTGACTCACTAGAGGACAACGCCGTTACGATACGGCAGCGCGATAGTATGGAGCAGGCGCGCGTCGCGATTGACGATTTAGTCGACTACTTAACAGAGCGCCTGACATATTGAGATGATTGACATTAAAAACCTGATTAGAAAGTTTAAAAAGAGCATTTGGCTCTATCCGACGCTGGTCGGCGCACTGTCATTTGGCTTGGCTTTAGTCGTCTATTCGCTCGACAAGGCATACGCCAGTAACATTGCCGCCTATTTGCCGGTGGCCTTATCGTCGCGCGTAGAATTGGTGCGCAGCGTACACGCCATCATTGCAGCTGCCTTTATCACCATTATGACCTTTACATTTTCGACGACCATGGTCGTGTTGACGATGTATATGTCGCAGCTGTCGCCGCGCGTCGTCGAAAACTTTTTGACCAACCGCAACACCATGCAGTCGTTTGCCGTATTCGTCGGCGGCTTTATCTTCGCCATCGTTTCGCTGTTGTTGTCGAATAACATCGCCGACGGCAGCAAGGTGTTTTCGGGCGGCTTTTCGCTCGTCTACATCATCGTCGGCATTTTGTACTTTATCGTCTTTATCGACAATGTCGCCAAGTTTATTCAAACCAGCAACATTATCGAACGGCTTTACAACGAGGCCAAAATTAATATTAAAGACTATGTCAACGTCATTAAAGACTACGAGATTCACAAGACGAATGACTTTATCAACATGCCGGCAGTGACCAATATTTTGGCCAAAAAGAGCACTTATATTCAAAATGTCAATTATCGCCGTCTGCACCGCATCGCCGAAGACAACAAGGGTGTTATCGTGTTTAAAAAGGCGGTGGGCGACTTCGTCTATCGCGGCGAGGTATTGGCGACCATTTACGCCGACGACGGCTCGGGCTTTCCCGAAAACATCGAAAGCACGATACGGTCTTGCTATGTGGTGGGCGACCAGCGTACCGAAAATCAAGACTATAATTATTCGATACAAAAAATTGTCGAAGTGGCGCTGCGCGCCATGTCGCCCGGCATCAACGACCCCAATACGGCAATTCACTGCATCAGAATGATAAGTGTTATTTTAGAGGATTTAATTTACTTTGAATCGGGGTATATATTTATGGACGAGGGCGCAGATGACACCGGCCTAATATTTGAAATTTTCAATTTGGAAAAATTGCTCAATAACACCTATAACCAAATTGTGAACTACGGTTCATCTGACGCTTCAATTATGTTGGCCTTAATCAAGAGCATTGACGCCAATGTCAAAAAGGCGACCACCTTAAACCGCGTCGGCTTACTCAATTACGCCGAGTTCATTTGGGAGCGCATTGAACTGAACATCGACAGTAAATACGAACTGAAATTTTTAGAGCGGGCGATGAGCCAGTTGCGCACTAATATTAACGCACAGGAGCAAAACTGATGAAATGTTGCTTTGTTTACATTATTTCCGATTCGCTGGGCGACACCGGCGAGCACGTTGCACAGGCCGCCGCAGGCCAGTTTATCGACATTGAATTTATCGTCAAAAAATACCCCTATATTAGCGAAACGGCCAAAATTAGCGAAATTCTCGACGAGGCGGCGGCGCGCACGTCGGTCGTCGTCTTTACGACGGTTATTGAATCGCTTAAAGATTTCATCATGGCGGGCTGTAAGCAGCGCGGCTTGATGTGCATCGACGTCATGAATCCGCTGATATTTTCATTTAAGAAATTGCTCGGCGTCGAGCCGGTCTACGAGCCCGGCACGATACACAAACTCGATGAAGATTACTTTGACCGCGTTAAGGCGGTCGAGTTTGCCGTCAAGTACGACGATGGCAAAGACCCGCGCGGCGTCAAGTTGGCCGACATCGTATTATTGGGCATTTCGCGTACGTCTAAAACGCCGCTCAGCATGTATTTGGCGCATAAAAATGTCAAAGTCGCCAATATTCCGCTGTTGCCGGAAGTGCCCGTGCCAAAAGAAGTATATCAAATCGACCCCAAGAAAATTGTCGGCTTAATCAATACGCCCGATAAGTTATTCGCCATTCGCGAAGAGCGCCTAAAGGCAATGGGGCTGGGGGCCGGTTCGAGCTATGCGACGCTCGACCGCATTAACGAAGAATTGAGCTATGCCAATAAAATTTTTCGCGATATCGGCTGTCCGGTAATCGACGTGTCGAATAAGGCGGTCGAAGAAACGGCCAATCAAATACTGCGCTTGCTGGCCGAACGGCGGGCGGCGCTCGACAGCTTATAGTGGAGTCATTATGAGAGCAGAACAAGAGAGACGCGAAGCAGAGTGGCTTAGCGAGCGGGCGACGCTATCGGTTGCCACGCGCGGCCGGCTGCGCCCCGAAGCGCCCTGTAAGTACCGCACGGTCTTTCAGCGCGATCGCGATCGCATTATTCACAGCAAGGCCTTTCGGCGGCTCAAACACAAAACACAAGTTTTTTTATCGCCCGAGGGCGACCACTATCGCACGCGCTTGACACATGTTTTAGAGGTGTCGCAGCTCAGTCGCTCAATTGCTCGCGAATTGCGCCTAAACGAAGATTTAACCGAAGCTATTGCACTCGGCCACGATTTAGGCCATACGCCATTTGGGCACTGTGGCGAAGCGGTGCTCAATAAAATACACGAGGGCGGCTTTCGGCACAACGAACAGAGCTTGCGGGTGGTCGATCAGCTAGAAATACGCGATGAAAATGCGCGCGGCCTCAATTTAACCGATGAAGTGCGCGACGGCATTCTCAATCACAGTGGGCCAAACGAGCCCTATACGTTAGAGGGGCAAGTGGTGCGCCTATGCGACCGCATTGCCTATATTAATCACGACATCGACGACGCCATTCGCGCCGGCGTATTGACCATGGCCGACTTGCCGACTGATTTTATCGACTACTTTGGCGCCTACACTAGCGACCGACTCGACAAGATGATCGTCGACGTGATCGAAAATAGTCGCACTGGTAAATTCATTAGAATGTCGGCTGAAACTTGGCGACAAATGCAGTTGATTAGAAAATTTATGTTTGCCAATGTCTACCTCAACGTCGAAGCCAAGGCCGAGGAGAGCAAGGCGATGAAGGTGGTCGAGTACCTCTACTATTATTTTTTAGAAAACCCGCAGGCACTGCCACCGAGCTACGCCGAAAGCTATCAGAGCGAAGCCGCCGTTGCGGTTAAAGATTACATTGCCGGCATGACCGATCGCTATGCAGTTAATTTGTATACCGAATTAACTGTTCCAAAATACTGGAACGGCAGCTAATATGGCCAAATATAAACGCGAAGTAACTGAATACTTGCTCGATCGCGTCGACATCGTCGACGTCATCGGCAGCGTCGTAGCGCTTAAAAAGGCCGGCCGCAACCACAAGGGGCTGTGCCCATTTCACAGTGAAAAAACGCCATCGTTTGTCGTTTCGCAAGATAAGCAGTTTTACCACTGTTTTGGCTGTGGTCAGTCCGGTTCGGCAATTGGCTTTATAATGGAGAGCGAAAACATCGGCTTTTTAGATGCGCTGGAGAGTTTGGCCGAGCGCTACGGCGTCGATTTAAGCCCATTTTTGAGCGATCGAGACAGCCTTCGCCATTACGATAACACCGCCAAGTTATACGACGTAATGAAGCAGGTGGCGCGCTATTACTTTAATCAGTTGAGCGATAATCGTGTGGCGCAGCAATATTTGCAAAGGCGCGGCATTGCGCGCGGCACGGCGCGCGCCTTTGGGCTCGGCTTTGCGCGCGACAGCTGGGACGATATCATCAAATTGGCACAGCGCGCCGGCTTTAGTCAGCGCGAATTGTTAGATTGCGGCTTGCTATCTAAAAATGAACGGGCGCGCTATTATGACCGCTTTCGCAATCGCTTGATGTTTCCGATTTTCGACCGCCGTGGCCGCGTTGTGGCCTTTGGCGGCAGGGTGTTAGACGACGCCTTGCCAAAGTATCTCAATTCGCCGGAAACTGCTATTTTTCATAAATCAAATATATTGTACGGCTTAAATTTTGCCCGTAAAAACTTAAATAAACAAAAATCGGTTATTTTGGTCGAAGGCTATATCGACGTCATAACGCTACATCAACACGGCTTTAAAAACGCCGTTGCGTCGCTTGGTACGGCGCTCACCGAGCATCACGTCAAACAGCTCGATCGCATTTACGACGAAGTCGTCTTTGCCTACGACGGCGACGGTGCTGGTCGCGCCGCCATTATGAAGTCGCTACAAGTGTTTCAGGGGGCCAACCTAACCGTGCGCATCGTCGACATGGGTCAGTACAAAGACCCCGACGAAGTATTGCAGAATGTTGCTGCCGACGGCTTTAACGACATGATAGCGGCGGCGCAAGATACCATTACATTTGCGCTCGACCACTTACAGCAGGGCTTTCAAATCGACGCACCCGACGGCCGGCTGGCCTACTTAAAAGAAGTCTTTGCCTACATCGCCGCGCGCACCTTGCAGAGCGAACGGCAAATTTACATTGAAAAATTGGCTGAGCGCCTTAAACTGAACGCTAAATCGGTCGCCAACGACTACAAGCAGTGGCACAGGGACAATGCCAAGCCAACGGCACAGCGCAGCTCTGACAGCTTGCCGCCCGACGTAACGGCGGCGCCGCCGGAAGCGGCCGCAGTCGCTCCTAAGACTAAACTATACCGCGTCGAACAGGCGCTGCTGGCCGGTTTACTACAGGGGGCCATCGGCCCTAGCGACTTTGCCGCTGCCGAAGTGACGTTTTTTTACGACGCGTTGGCCGGCTTAGCAGAGGCACTACTGGCCTACTTTAAAATGGCAGCCGCATTTGATATCGAAGCGGCGATTGACCATTTTAGTTTAGAGCAGTTGCAGTTAATTGAGGAAATTCAGCAGATAAAAGACGACTGGCAGGGCAGTCAGACATTTCCAAAAATGCTGTTGACACAGCGCCGCCTAATGCTGTTAGAACGGCGCAAGCAAATTGATACAGCCATTAAAAAGCAGAGTATTATGTCGGGCGATGTCGCTCGAATTGAACTGACAAAATTGCAAACCAAACGCAAGAAAATACAGGCTAAAATAGCCGAAATAAATCGACAATTTAAGCGCTAATGCCAATTGAAAGGAATGCACATGGCAAAAAAAGAAAAACGCGAAGCGATTGAAAAGTTAATTGCACAGGGTAAGGAAAAGGGGTCCTTAGATTACGATACAATTAGCAAAGAACTCGATGAATTTTCGTTCGATCAGCAACAACTCGACGATATTTTTAGTTCGTTTTCCGATTTGGGCATCGACGTAATCGGCGACGGCGTCAAAAAAATGGACGAGAGCGTAACGTCGAGCAAAGAAAAGAAAAAGGAAAAGGATCTCAGCGTGCCAAAGGGCATTGGCATCGACGACCCAGTGCGCATGTACCTCAAAGAAATTGGTAAAGTGCCGCTGCTGACGGCCGATGAAGAATTAGACCTCGCCCAGCGCATGGAAGCGGGCGACGCCTACGCCAAGCAAAAACTGTGCGAGGCCAATTTGCGCCTCGTCGTCAGCATTGCCAAGCGCTATGTCGGCCGCGGTATGCAGTTTTTAGATTTAATACAAGAGGGTAACTTGGGCTTGATAAAGGCGGTTGAAAAATTTGACTACCGCAAGGGCTTTAAATTTTCAACCTATGCAACTTGGTGGATAAGGCAGGCCATTACGCGGGCGATTGCCGATCAGGCGCGCACCATTCGCATACCGGTACACATGGTCGAAACAATCAATAAATTAATTCGCGTATCGCGCCAATTATTGCAGGAACTGGGCAGAGATCCGAAGCCCGAAGAAATTGCCGAAGAAATGGACATGAGCGTCGAAAAAGTGCGCGAAATATTAAAAATTGCCCAAGAACCGGTTTCTTTAGAAACGCCGATTGGCGAAGAAGAAGATTCGCATTTAGGCGATTTTATTCCCGATACCGAAGCGCCGGCACCGGCTGATGCCGCCGCCTTTGCAATGCTTAAAGAGCAATTGATCGAAGTGCTAGAAACGCTGACGCCGCGCGAGCAAAAAGTGCTTAAATTGCGCTTCGGCCTGGAAGATGGCCGCGCCCGTACCCTAGAAGAAGTCGGCAAGCGCTTTGAAGTTACCAGAGAGCGCATTCGTCAAATTGAGGCCAAGGCATTGCGCAAATTAAAGCATCCATCGCGCAGTAAAAAGTTGCGCGATTTTCTGGAATAATGACCAGTCGACTACTGGCCATTGCCAGTTTAATAGAGCGCGGCGCCGTCGTTGCCGACATTGGCACCGACCACGCGCACTTGCCAATTTACTTGATCGAGAACGGCCGACAGACAACTGTGCTGGCCTCTGATATAAAAGAGGGGCCGCTCAGTGCGGCGCGCCGCAACGTCGCCGCGCGCGGCCTAGCGGCTGCCGTTGAACTGCGCTTGGGGGGCGGCTTAGCCCCTTACCGGCAGGGCGAAGTCGACGTCTTTGTAATCGCTGGTATGGGTGGACATACCATTGCCGACATATTGGCGGCCGATATTGTAAAGGCGCGCGACGCGCGCTATTTAATACTGCAAGCGATGCAAAATCGGCCATTTCTAAGGGGCTGGCTGTACGACAACGGCTTTTCGATTGCAGTTGAAAAAATTGTTCGCGAGGGCGCAAAATTTTACCATATTATGAAAGTGCAGTCTCGTTCGGCGACTCGGCCGTCGCCGTTTGACTTAGACGTCGCCGTCGCGCCGCTAAAAGATGATACTTACTACGACTACTTGGCGCATTTAATTGCCGTAAAGCAAGCGCTGTCGGCCCATCTTAAGGCGGCTGCCAAGCGCGCCGAATACGACGCAGTCATGCGTCAGTTAGAGCGCTTAAAAGGAGCTTACGATGCCCGCAACCGTTAAACAAATTATCGATTTAATCAGCCGTGAGATACCGCCCAGCGCGGCCGAAGATTGGGACAATGTCGGCTTACAGGTCGGTGCCCTAGACGCGGTAGTCGAGCGGGTGTTGGTCTGCCTCGAAGTCAATGAGGCGGTCATCGCGCAGGCAGTCGCTGAAAATTGCCAGCTGATTATTGCCCATCACCCACTCATTTTTAAGCCGCTTAAATCGCTGGCTGAAACTACGCCAAAGGGCCGTTTAGTCAGCCGCCTAATTCGAGCTCGTTTGGCGCTTTACGCGTTGCACACCAATTACGACCACTACGCCAAGGGCTTGTCCTATTTACTGGCCCAAAAATTGGCGCTGACAGATATTGAACCGCTGCTGGCCGTCAAGCCGCAGAAAATGTATAAGCTCATCGTCGGCGTGCCGCAAGACAGCTACCAAGCAGTTGCGGCGGCCGCTTTTGCCGCCGGCGCAGGCCGACTCGGCAACTATGCCGAATGTAGTTTTAATTCAGATGGATGGGGTACGTTTAAACCACTTGTCGGCGCTCAACCGGCGATCGGTCAGGTCGGCCAGTGCACCGTCGTCGCCGAAGTGCGCTTTGAAACACTCGTTTTGGCGGCCGATTTAGATGCCGTCGTCACGGCGCTGAAGGGGGCGCATCCCTATGAAGAAGTCGCCTATGACATCTTTGAACTGGTGCAGCCGCATCAGCCGTTTGCACTCGGTAAAAAGGGCCGCTTAAAGCAGCCCCTAACGGGCTCTCAATTTGCCAATTATCTGAAAGGCGCGCTCACCCTAAAGAGCGTTCGCTTGGCCGGTGATTTGGATAAACCGATAAGGACGGTCGCCGTCATCGCCGGTGCCGGAATGGAATTTTTGCCCGACGTCGCCCAAGCTGGCGTCGACGCCTTTGTAACGGGCGATGCCAAATACCACGAAGTGGTTGAAACTTTGCACTATGGTCTGCTCGTAGCCGACGTCGGCCACTTTGAATCAGAAGTTATCTTTGGCAGTGGCTTTGCCGAACAGTTGCGCCAGCTATTGGCAGCTCAAAAAATTGAACTGACAGTTTTGGCGGCCAGCGTCGAACGTTCGCCCTTTCATTATTTTT
>PDWI01003172.1_pt1 | contig 35995 bp, 45 predicted proteins | sample 1430891 | NCBI WGS metagenome assembly PDWI01 (sample SAMN01162508, study PRJNA174530) | Oral metagenome, whole genome shotgun sequencing project. | biome: Marine environment; feature: Marine mammal; material: Swab sample of the gingival sulcus; isolation source: swab sample of gingival sulcus... | reverse complement strand
AGATCCTATACCTGCGCCCGTGTCTATTATCATAAAATCTAGATCGTCTAAAAGTTTGCAAGATTGGAAAAATTTTTCGCCTATGGAATTATTTTTATATTTTAAAACCCCATCCCCGCTCTCGCCTGGAATCAAAATAAGATTTTTTGAAATAGGGATGATTATATCCAAAAGTGAGCATTCTCCCTTTAAAACATGCAAGATACTTTTTTGTATTTTTACATTTAGCATAACATCGAGATTTGCCAAACCCATATCCGCATCAAAAAGTGCCACCTTATAGCCATGCTGGGATAAAATATTTGCCAAATTTGCACTAAAGGTGCTTTTTCCAACTCCACCTTTTCCACTTGCTACTGCTATAAAATGGGTACGAGATGTTTTTTGTTCTTTCAAGTATCTAGCCATATAAATTAATTTTTTGCATCCGAGAAAATGCTAGGGGAGCCAAAATGGACGCTCTTTCATGCCAAAAAGGATGGGGCAAAACTAAGCGCTCATCCCTTTGTTCTTTAAAATTAAAAAAGATTATATCCAAATCCAAAGTCCTTGGGGCATTTTTAAAACTCCTTTTCCGACCAAATATTTTTTCCGTATGCAAAAGTAGTTTTAAAAAGCTTTTCGCACTAAGGCTGGTTTTTACTCTGATAAGAGCATTGAAAAAATTTGCTTGTTCAAGGTAGCCAAAGGGAGGATTTTCCAACACAAAAGAAGTCTTTTCCACATGTAATCTTCTATCATTTTGCCAAAGTCGCAAAAGACGGACAAATGTTTTTTTTACATTTCCCTCATTTCCACCAATGCCAACTAAAGCCTCGTATTTATAGGGTCTTGAAGATCTTTTTTTGAGGGGGAAAAATCTAATCCTATAAAACTTAAAAATCTCCAAACCTATAAGATCTCCGCACCACTTTGCCTGACAACCACCACATCTTCTATCCTAACACCAAACTTACCGGACAGATAAATCCCAGGCTCAACGGAAAAAACCATATTTTCTTCTATGATAGTATTGCTTCTTCGCCCAATTACTGGAAGTTCATGTATATCTACACCAACCCCATGTCCAGTTGAATGGATGAAGTATTTTCCATATCCAGATTTTTCTATCACTTCACGCCCAGCCTTGTCGATCTCGCTTGCCTTTACGCCAATTTTGACCGCATTTATGCTCGCTTCTTGGGCTTTTAAAACTAGATCGTAAATCTTTTGGCGAAACTTATCCTTAAATCTTTGCTCTTTTTTAAAATTAAAATCAGCCCCAACTTGGGCTGTTCTTGTCCTATCCGAACAATATCTTTTATACAAAACTCCCGCATCTAAAAGTAGCAAATCACCCTCTTTTAACCTTTTTTTTGAAGGCAAAGCATGGGGTTTTGCAGCGTTTTCATTAATGCCAACTATGGGAGAGAAGGAAAGTCCTAGTTTGCCTTTATTTTTAAAAATCTTTTCGGCTTCAAAAAATAATTCTTCCTCGCTTAACCCAATGCCTCTCTCGCTGACAAATTTAGCAAACTTATCAAAGGCTTTAGCACCCTTTTGGGACGCTTTTTTAAGGATTTTTACCTCTTCTTCAGTTTTTATAATACGCTTTTTTTGGGAAAAATTTGCTTTTTTTACAAATTTTAGATGCCCAAACTTTTTTGAGAGCCTATCAAACTCGCTAACACTCCAGCCATTGGGATCAAAAACTAATTTATTTACCCTGTGTTTTTTCAAAATCTTCCTAACACTAAGCAATAAATCCCGCCTATCGCCCTCTATAACTTTGGCGTTTTGGATGTATTCCTTTGCTTCAGAGGTATATCTTGCATCGGTTACGAAAAAAGCCTTATCCTTTAACTTTAAAAAATAGCCATTATCGCAAGAAAAGCCACATTCATAGAACATGGCATTTTCATTATTTGTTATATAAGCCATTATTTTTTGGACTTATTTTTATCAACCTTGGGGGCTTCTTTAGCCTTAGGGGTTTCTTTAGCCTTAGGGTTCTCTTTGGATGGCGTAGCAGTCTGATTAGCCATCTGAGCTTGTTGTAATGCCACTATTTCTTGAAAAATCTGAAGCATTCCAATCATAGCCAAATGATAACCCATAGGTCCAAAGCCTGTAATAGTACCATTGCAAACAGCTGTAACTAAACTTTTTTGTCTAAACTCTTCACGCCTATGAAGATTGCTAACATGAACTTCTATAGTTGGTATTCTTGCAGCAGATATAGCATCACGAATGGCTATGGAAGTATGAGAATAAGCAGCTGGATTTATGATAATTCCATCGGCATTTCCAACACATTCTTGAATCTTATCTACCAATTCACCCTCTAAGTTTGATTGAAAAAATTCAACCTCAACATTGTTTTGCTTGGCAACATTTGCCATTTGAGCATGGATTTGATCTAGAGTCATAGGTCCGTAAACATTTTGATCCCTATGTCCTAGCATATTCATATTTGGTCCTTGTATTACTACAATTTTCATTTTTGTCCTTTAAAATTTTATATGGTCTGCCATTATAGCAACTTTATTCTAAATTTTTGCTACAATTAGGGAAAAATATAAACCTAAGGCAGCAAATGAAGATCTTAAAAGCAGATTTTATACTCACATGTAACGAAAGATTTGACATTTTACAAGATAAGGCGATTTGTTTTGACAAAAACATCATAGAAATAGGCGAAGAAAAGATTTTAAGATCCAAATACCCAGCGGCGAAATTTGAAAAAAGCCCAAAAAACACCATCTTAATGGCAGGACTCATAAACCCTCACACCCATCTAGAATTTTCAGCCAACCGCTCAATTTTAACTTACGGAAGCTTCATTCCATGGTTAAATTCTGTTATAAAAAACCGTGATGAGATAATGGAGCTTTCCACTAAAGAGAGCATAGAAAAAGCCCTAAATGAGATGCTAGAAAGCGGAACAACGACCATAGGGGCGATTAGTTCAGCTGGATTAGATCTAGAAGTTTGCAAAAAAAGCAAGGCAAGGGTGGTTTATTTTAATGAAATATTAGGTTCAAACCCTGCAAGTGCTGATGTACTTTTTGAAGATTTTAAAAGTCGCTTACTTGTAAGTTTGCAAGAAAAAAATGACCGCCTAATCCCAGCTATTTCGGTTCATTCACCCTATTCAACCCACCCAATTTTAGCAAAAAAAGCCCTAGAAATAGCCCAAAAAAATGACTTTCTAGTAAGTACACATTTTATGGAAAGTTTAGCTGAGAGAGAGTGGCTAAATAAGGGAAGTGGAGAATTTGTAAACTTTTTCGCCCCATTTAACCCCCACGCAAAACCATTTTTAAGCGGAAGCGAATATTTAAAACTTTTCAAAAACAACAAAACCCTCTTCACCCACTGCGTACATACAAACAAAAAAGAATTAAACATTATAAAAAACCAAAACGCCACTATAACCCACTGCCCAGCCTCCAACAGACTTTTAGGCACAGGACTAATGGACTACAAAGCCACAAAAGACATCAACCTAACCCTAGGAACCGACGGATACAGCTCAAACAGAAGCCTAAACATGTGGGATGAGCTAAGAGTTGCACTTTTTTCCCATACAAATGAAGCCTTGCGAATTCTAGCAAAAGATTTGCTAAAAAGCGCCACCATAAATGGAGCAAAAGCTTTGCATTTAGATGCAGGAAGTCTGGAAGTTGGTAAAAAAGCAGATCTAATACTCATAGAATTAAAACAGATTCCAAAAAGTATAGATCAACTTCCATTGCAACTTATCTTACATACCAAAAAGGTTAAAAAGGTTTTTATAGAAGGCGAATATTTATAAATATTGAATTTTATTTTTAGATTTTTTGAAAAAATATTTAGTTTATTATTGTAAAATAATCCAAATCCCATTTTAGGAGAAAATTTTGGAAGAAAAAAATATATTTATTAGGATTTTTGCACCTATAAAATGGCTTTTGGCTCTTATAAATAATTATTTTAAATCCTTTGTGTTTTTGCTTATTTTGTATCTTATTTTTAGTAGCAATGTGGATGAAGGAAGCTTTGAGAGGGCAAATCTTGCAAGGATTGATATACATGGGGCGATTATGGAGGCCGATAAGATATTAGGAGAAATCCAAAAAGCCAAAGAAGATGAAGACATAAAAGGGGTGCTTTTGCATGTGGACTCTCCTGGTGGGGCTTTGGCTCCTTCGGTGGAAATTTCCTACGCCATAAAAGAGTTACAAAAATCAAAACCAGTGGTAGCTTACGGGGCTGGGACTATGGCTAGTGGGAGTTATTATGCTAGTATTTGGAGTGATAAAATCTATGCAAATCCTGGGGCTTTTATAGGCTCGATTGGGGTTATTTTTCAAAGTTATAATGTGGAAGATTTGGCAAAGAAAATAGGCATAAAAGAGCAAACCATAAAGGCAGGACGCTTTAAAGAGGCTGGAACTTTCATGAGAGAGTGGAGCGAGGATGAAAGAAAAAGCTTAAAAACTCTTATCGATAATTCTTATGATCTTTTTGTAAACGATGTGGCGAAGGCTAGAGATTTAAATATTAGCGACAAGGAAAAATTTGCAGATGCAAGGGTTTTCCTAGCCAAAAATGCCCAAAAAGAAAAACTAATCGATCATGTGGGAATACTTTGGAACGCCCAAAATGAACTTATAAAACTAAGTAAGGTTAAAAAAGCTAAATGGAAGAAAAAAGACAAATTTGATAGATTTTTAGAAGAATTTACCAATGAAAGTGCTAAGGGATTTATTAAGATATTTTATGGCTTGAAGGCTTATTGAGAATTGGCTATTTTTAGGAAAATATACTCAAAAAATTATACTTTTTTAAAAAATTCCTCTATTGGCTCATCTAAAACTCGAGAAATTTTATAGATATGCTCTAGGCTAAAATGCTTATTTTCAGCGAGTATTTCAGCTTTTCCAACAAAAGTAGGACTTTGATGACCTATGGCGTTTGCTAATTTTAATTGAGATATTTTTTTGGATTTACGTATTCTTATAACATTTCCACTAACAAGCTTATAAAATTCTTGTAAATCTTCATCATCAAAATACATATCTTTTAGCAATATTTCACCACCCTATAAGGCTTTTTTAAATTATATAATGCTAAAATCTCAAAAACAACACCCTATAAGGTGTTTATATGAAGGAGACAAAGTGAAAAATGTTTTAGTTGCAATAAGCGTATTATTTTTGAGTGGTTGTGCAACCATAATGAATAATAAGCCTGAACATTTTAGTATTACAAGTAAGCCTAGTTCGGCTCAAGTTATTGTTAGAGACATAAAAATGGATAAGATTGTACTTAAAAACAATACTCCATTTGACATAAATCTTGAGAAAAAAGCTGGATATTTTCAAGGGAAAGAGTATTTGGTTAAAGTTAACAAACAAGGCTATAAAGACATGGAGTTTCAAATTAAACCTACCTTGAGTGGATGGTATATAGGGAACATATTGTTCGGTGGATTAATTGGAATATTAATAGTTGACCCTTTGACAGGCGGAATGTGGAATTTAATACCGGAGAAAAACAAAAATGTACATACCGATAAGCAGATTATTTCTATAAGACTTCTAAGTGATTTAACCCAAGAGGAAAAATCAAAGATAAAAAAGATTAAATAAAAGTCATTATTTATCACGTAGACCGGCTTAAACTTAAAGTCGGTCTTGTACTACTAAAAACCACCCAAATAATTGCCTTTATTGTAAAAGAATTTTAGTATGACTTCTGACAATTAGATTTTAAAAAAGTACTTGAAACCCTATTTTGTACTGATAGCTATAAAAAACATAATATTTTGCTACATTGTTTTTGCTTTTATACTTCTTTTATTGTCGTGAAGCATAAATTCATCATTTTTTTTAAGATTTTGCAGATTTACAATTTTGCCATTTTTTGTAATTTGGGCATAACCATTTTTTAAAATATTTTCTGGATTTTTATTTTTAAAGGCTAGATCTAGGGCGTTTATACTTGAAGAGAAAAAATTGAGCTTTTGTTTTAGGGCAAGGATGTATAGACTTTTGAGATTTTTTACCTCCTCTTGGACTAGTCCTATCTTGGTTTTGGGGGATAGGAATGAAAATTGGTTTTTTAGATGGTTTAACTCTTGCTCATAATTTGCAAATCGATTGAGTATTAGGTTATCATACAAATCTTTCGTATTGTCTATGCTTTGCCTAAGTTCATTTATATCTGGGAGTATCATTTCCATAGCAGCGCTTGGGGTTGGAGCTGAGGCATCTGCTACAAAGTCACTTATGGGAGTATCTATGGCGTGTCCTACGGCTGAGATGGTTGGGATGTTTGAAGCAAATATAGCCTCGGCAACTTCTCGTTCGTTAAAAGCCCAAAGGTCTTCCACACTTCCGCCTCCTCTACTTATAACTATGAGATCTGGAGCTATTTTTTGGGCTTGTTCTATGGCTTTTGCGATGTGGTATTTGGCTTCATCGCCTTGGACTAAAGTGTTGAAAAGACTTATTTTAACTAGGGGAAAACGGGCATTTGCAACATTTAGCATATCTTGCAAGGCTGCGCCTGTTTTTGAAGTTACTAGGGCTATGTGTTTGGGGATGCTGGGCAAAGGGCGCTTTTGTTCAAAATACCCTTTTTTGTATAATTCTTCCTTTAGCTGCTTATAAGCTAATGCCAAAGCCCCGCTTCCACTTGGCTCTAAGCTAACGCAATTTAACTGATACGAACCCCTTGGCGGATAAACGCTAATGCTTGCACTCACATCAACTTCCATGCCATCTTCTATGCAAAATTTTAACTTTTGGTTATTTCCCCTAAACATAACGCAACTTATGGATGATTTGTCGTCTTTTAGGGTAAAATATAGATGCCCAGAACTATGGTAAGTTGGGCGTGAAACCTCGCCCTTTACTCTCACATGCAAAAAGGTGCTTTCAAGCAAACTTTTTATTTGTTGGGTTAATTCGCTAACACTTTGCAATTTTAGATCTTCTGGGCTATGAAAAGGGTTGAGATATCCATGGAAAAGTCTTGCACATAAAGCATTTTAAATCCCGCTTCTTCTAACTCTTCTTGCATTTTTTTTGTACTCAAAAAACCATCTATGGAATTTGGGAGATAATCATAGGCTTCTTTATTTTTAGAAATTATCCCACCAATGATTGGCAAGATATTTTTAAGATAAAAATCCCTAAGAGTGTAAAGAAAACCTTTTTTCTGGCTTTTTGTAAATTCTAAGATAAGCACATATCCCTTTGGTTTTAAGATGCGATGAAACTCATCTAGGGCATCTTGTCTTTGGACAACATTTCTGATACCATAACTTATACTTATAATGTCTGTACTTTCACTCTCAAAGGGAAGCTCATCCGCCTTTGCTTTGACAAATTCAAAATCGGGAAACTTTTTTCGTCCAACTTCCATCATTTGGATAGATGGATCAGCGCCTATAATTTTTTTTACATGTATATGATTTTCTTTGGCTATTTTATCCCAGTGCCCCATCATATCTCCAGTTCCACAAGCCACATCGACGATCTGGGAAATTTCTTTTTTATTAGCATAATCAAAGGTAAGCTGGCAAGCTTTTTTTCGCCATTTTATATCGATTCCAAGACTTAAAACCCTATTTGCCCTATCATAAGTTGGGGCAATGCTATCGAACATATTTACTATTTTTTCTTGGGAATTTTCTTTCAATTTTTCTCCTAAATATAAATCTTTAGATCTCTCATGCATCTATTTAAAATCTTAAACAAAGCCCTTTTCCCAAAGAGGATATTTGTTCTAAGATGGTAAATCTCATCTATTAAAATCTCTTCAACTATCTCGGATGAGCGCATAATATTAACATCTCCGGCCAACCTTTCATCCTCTTCTAAGGATTTTAAGATCCTCACCCCCGTATCCCTATCTTGAAGCAAGCCGAAAAGATTTTGCATTTTTTTAGAAACTCTCATGAGCTTTTTTAGGCTAAATTCATCAAAACAAAAGCTAAAAAATTCACTCAAATATCTAAGCCTTTTAAATTCTATCCTGACATCGTGAAATTTCTCCAACTCCACACTCTCATCAAGTAAACTTAACTTTTTTTTCATCTTTTTTAAGCGTCTATAGATACCCCTAGCGCCCACTTGTTTATAGGGCAAATCCCCAAAATCACCCTTAAAAAATCCATGCTCATCTTCTAAAACCAAAGCCCATTCATCCATGGTTTTTTTATAAAAATCACCCTTTATGATTTCTAAAGAATTATTTGTGATGGAATTTTTTTTATCTAAGACGTTTAAGATATCTTCAGCTTCTATATCATCTAAATTATCAAGATATTCCATAAAAACATCCAAATCTCGCTTGGTGTTTGTGGCATTTGCAATAAGCTTGAAATCTGCGATAAATCTAAGCCTTATACCCTCATCAAAAACCCCATCTAAGCTTTGCAAAAAAGACCTAGTTTTTCGTATATTTACCCTAAATTGATGCAAATCTTCGCTATTTTGCGATTTTAGATAAGCTTCTTTGTAGAAGGATATTTTTTCAAGCATAGAGTAAAAAATCAAACTCAAACCCTCATAAGATCTAATGCAAGGGGGCAAAAGGGGCAAAAAATCAAACCCAAAAGGGGATGATTTTATGGATTTTTGAATCTTTTTCACATCCCAATCATCTTCAAAATCAACCTTTCCATAAAGGGCTAAATACTTATTTTTATATCTTTTATCATGGGTTACATCTTTGATAATTTCTTGCTTGAAAAGTTCCAAAAGCGTGTAAGAATTTGCAGTATCTTCATCGGGAAATTCAATCTCAAGGATAGCTGAACCTTTTAATTTTCCCTTATAAATATCGATAAAAACGAGAAGAGTTTCAAATTTAAAATAATAACGGGTTTTTTTGATGATATTTCCTAGGGCTGTTTTTTTAGATAATTCAAAGAGTTTTTTACTGATATTTTCTTCTTTTTCGTCCCTACTTAAACCCTCTCCAAGCTTGGTGGTCATAGTAAATTTATTGCCTTGTTTTCTAAATCTTAATTCGCCTTTTTTATTGACGCGAGTGTAGAACTGGCTTATCTCATCTTTAGTTAGATCTAAACCTTCAGATTTTAGTAAGTCTATGAGTTTTGCGGATTTTAAAAGATATTTCCTCTCAATTTCTAATGCCATAATTTACCTTGAATTTCTTTGGGTTAAGTATATAATATTTGCACTTAAAAGACTATTTCTTTGGCTTAAAATGGCAACTATTTTCTTTTTTGTATAATAAAATTACACCAGCAATTTCTCCAACCACTACACCCAAAGATAAAAGATGAATAGGAAATATAAACGGATGGGTAGCAAAAAATATCACAAAATACAAACTGCTCAAAACCACAGAAATTGCCATCATAATTCTAGCCCAATTTTTTCCCCTATAAATCTCAAAAATGATATATGCCATTGTAAAAAACATTCCAAATACAATCACATTAAAAAGAATAAAAACATCATTAATGCTTTGATTTATCTGCTCCTGCGAAAAAAGTTTTAGGGTTTCTTTTGGGATGGTGTTGAGCAAATAAGGCTTAAATTCCTCACTATTGTACTGCATTAACTTTTGCACTAGCACTAAAACTTGAGTTGCGCAAAATATATAAATTGCCACCAAAATACTTTTATTTATTCTACGCTCTTTTATACCATCCATAAGTATCCTTCCCCACTTTTCCTTGCCAAAGAAGTTTTAAAGGTAGATTTGCCCTTATATTTTCGCTATTTTTAAAATAAGGCGCATGGAAAATCAAAAACCATTTTACCTCTTTTGGGAGGGCATTTATCATTCCCTCGCCTCCTTCAAACATGGTAAATTTATAATTTTTTAGCCTATCAAAATTGTCTTCTATGAAAACTTTGCGATCTAAAACATCAAATAATGGAATATTTTTATCAAAATCCTTTTTTCGCGAATAAATCAAAATATCAGGTGCCCTACCATCGCAAAATCTCGCATCCAAAGTTGGTTTATCGATTCTAATGGTATTGCCCCCTATTACCAAGCTATCGCATTTATCTCTTAGCTTATGGGCCAAAAGGCGTGAACTTTTACAAGTGATGATCCCACCCTTAATCACTCCATTTGAGCTCATGGCAAGTTTAAAAAAACTAAAATTTCCCCTTTGCCAAGCCCAAAAAGGTTCAAGCAATTCTTTGCATTCTTTTTTTAAACCACTCCAACTAACTTCTATATTTGCATTTTTTAAAATCTCCGCCCCGCCACTTGCTATTTTATTTTTATCCTCACACCCAATAACAACTTTTTTTATATTTAGATGCTTTAATAAAATCGCACATGATGGTGTTTTCCCCTCGTGAGCACAAGGCTCCAAAGTTACATAAATGGTGGAATCTTTTAGCAAATTGCCATGATGGCGCAAAATAAACTCATGCAAATCTTTTGGATTTTGTGGAAATGCAAGCTTTGGATCTAATCTCTCAAGGGCCTTTTTTACAGCACCAAGTTCAGCATGATAGCAACCTGCTTTTTTGTGGGCTTTAAGTGCTAAGAGTTGTCCATTTTTATCAACGATAGCACAACCAACAGCGGGGTTTGGATAAGTTAATCCTTGATACTTCCAAGCTTCATCTATGGCTAGATTTAGATAAAAATCGTCATTTATTACCATTTAACAAAGGTTTTTGCCCTATGAATATCATCGTAATTTATACTTAAAATCTCATCATCCTCTTGAATACTCACTTGATTTTCATCGGCACTTATTATCTTACCTTCAATTTTTTCTGTACTTACTAAATCTATCCTCGCTAACTCGCCAAGGGAATTTATAAAATGATTTGGTTTTTTAAGCTTTCTTTCAAGCCCAGGTGAACTAACTTCCAAAAAATACTGACCCTTTGTTGGAGGATTTAGATCAAGTAAGGGAGAGATGATATTTGAAATTTTAGCGCATAGATCTAGACTTACGCCATCCTTACTGGTTATAAAAATCCTATAAATTTGATGGTCATTTTCTTTTACAAGCTCAGTATCGTAAAAATTTGCCCCCTCGTTTTTTATGAGCTCTTTTAGGGTATTTTCATCCATGTTATGCCTTTTTTAGTTCACTCTCAACCCGCCTAAACAAATCCTCAATGCGGTTTTGCTTTTCTAGTTGCTCGTCAAATTTAAAATGAAATTTAGGCGACCTATACCAACCCTCGCTAGATGCGCATTGATTTTGCAAAAAAGAAGAAACTTTTTTTAATTTTTGCAAAATCTGCCTTTGCTCATCCTCATCAAAAATCATCTTATCAAGATAGACATCAGCATCATATCTGCCACGTGAGCAAACCACATCGGTTACGCAAAGCCCGGCTAATTCATCATCATTTAAATTTGAGAGTATCTCGGGAATCAATTCTTTTAAGATGCTAGCTGTCCTTTGGCGTTTTATTTGTGCGTCATTCATAAGCTAACTTGTTCCTCAACTTCTTTGTAGCTTTCTATATAATCTCCAACCTTTATATCATCAAAATTTTCAATGCCAATACCACATTCATAACCCTTAGCCACCTCTTTCACGTCATCTTTAAATCTTTTCAAAGATGAGATCGAGCTTTCATAAACGATAACTCCATCGCGGATAAGTCTAACTTTAGCACCCCTATTTATACTTCCATCACTTACCATACATCCTGCAATTGCTCCTATCTTTGGAACCACAAAAACTTCCCTAACTTCGGCTTGCCCTATACTCTCTTCTCTTATAATAGGGCTCATCATGCCACTTAACAATCCTTTAACATCATCAATTAGATCATAAATGATATTGTAAGTTTTTATCTCTATACCAAGGCTTTTTGCCTTTTCTTTCACGCTTCCTGTTGGTCTTACGTGAAAACCAAGTATCACGCAATTTTCACTAGCACTCGCTAGCGTAATATCACTCTCACTAATGCCCCCAACCCCTGAGCTAATCACATTTACCTTTGTTTCTTCATTTTTAAGTTTTTCTAAACTAGCCTTAATGGCTTCTAAACTTCCACCCACATCGGCTTTTATGATAACAGGCAAGGATTTTATCTCGCCCTCGGCTATCCTTTCGCTAAGTTCATCCAAAGTTACCTTTGTTGAGCGGGAAAGTTCTTTTTGGCGGTTGTATTCGTATCTTTTTTTAGCATATTCTTTAGCTTCCTTATCGCTCCCAACCTTTACCACGGTTTCACCAGCATCTGGAACCTCGCTAAGTCCTACTATAACTCCAGGCTCGCCTGGTTTTATGGATTTTAAGTTATTTCCCTTATCATCAAGCAAGGCTCTAACCTTTCCATAAGCCACACCAGCAACGATGGTATCTCCAACCCTCAAGGTTCCATTTTCCACAACCACAGTTGCCACTGAACCTCTTCCTTTTTCAAGGGAGCTTTCTATGATGGTTGCTTTTGCGTCTCTACTTGGATCGGCTTGAAGTTCCAAAACATCGGCTTGAAGTAAAATAATCTCAAGCAAATCCTCAATGCCTTCGCCACTTTTTGCACTCACATGAACAAATTCATGCTCTCCGCCCCAATCGGTTGGTAAGATTTCAATTTCTGAAAGTTGGGTTTTAACCATATCTGGATTTGCAGCAGGTTTGTCTATTTTGTTTACAGCTATTATCATAGGAACACCAGCAGCCTTTGCATGGTCAATAGCCTCTCTAGTTTGGGGCTTAACCCCATCATCTGCAGCCACAACAACTATAACTATATCCGTAACTTCAGCACCTCTAGCCCTCATTTGTGTAAATGCTTCGTGACCTGGGGTGTCAATAAAAGTTATATGTCTATCATTTTTTTCAACCATATAAGCGCCCACATGCTGGGTAATGCCACCAGATTCCCCATCTGCAACCCGGGAACTTCTTATGTAATCCAAAAGTGAAGTTTTACCATGATCAACGTGTCCCATGATGGTTACCACAGGAGCTCTGGTTTTTAGTTTTGAACTATCTTCCACCTCATCTTCGTAGGCTTTTACATAGTCAAATTCTTCTTGAACATTGATAGTTGTTACTTCAACATCAAACTCTTCAGCCAAAATCTCAATGGAATCCTTATCTAAAAAGTCATTTTTGGTTGTCATAACTCCTAACATAAAAAGTTTTGAGATAACCTCACTTGATTGACGACCAAGTTTTTCAGCAAATTCATAAACCCTTATTTCTTCAGGTATTTGGATAGATTTTACAACTTCCAAGCTATCTTTATCGATGGTTTTTCTGCGTCTTTTTCTACTTCTTCTTCCAATTCCGCCTTGATTTTGAAACATATTTCCTTTGTTTGTATGTCTATATTGGGGTTGATTATTTTGTTTTTTCTTTAGGGCAGGTTTTGGAGCTTGTGCTTCTGGCTTTAGGGTAAGATCAGGCAATACAACCATATCATCTTCCCCATCATAAATATCATCGCTAAAATTTCCACCCATTAGATCTAGTCTTTGGGCTACCATCTTCTTTCCAGATGCAGCTTTTTTTGCCTTTTTCTTTTTCTTTACCTCTGTATCTCCACCCGAAAACATCGCTTCAAGGGAAGAAGGAATAGCTTTTTTTATGGTCTTAGCACTAAGTTTTGCATCTGTGCTATCAAAATTACTACTGGTTTTTGAAACTACTGGCTTTCTTTTTTTAACTATAACTAAGCCTCTGCGATTTTTTACGCTAGCTTGGGCTAGAGTTTCTTTTCCAGGGGTTCTCAATCCTCTAAAAGCGCCCTCTTTCTTTACTTCTTTTTTTGGCTCTTGTTTTGGTTCTTGTTTTGGTGCTTTTTCTACCTCAATATCCTCTTGTTTTTTGGAAACTTTCTTTTCTTGTGCTAGAGAGGCTTCTTTTACTTTGGGAGTAGCTTTTGTTTCTTTTGCAACTTTTTTTTCAGCTGGCTTTTTTTCTTCTTTACTTGCTTTTTTGGGTTCTTGTTTTGGTGCTTTTTTCTCAACTTTTTTTGTTTTAGAAGTGGTTTTAGCTTTTTTCTCAACCTTTGGCTGAACTTTTTTGGGTTCTTGTTTTTTCACCGGAGCTACACCTGTTAAAACAAAATTGATCAACCCCTCGGCATCTTCTTGGGAAACCGAACTATTTGCTGCCTTTACGCTTATGCCTATTTCATTTGCTTTTTCTACCACTTCTTTTGATTTTATACCAAGTTCCTTGGCAATATCACTAACCCTAACCTTATCTACCATCAGTAGCTATCTCCTTTAGTTTTTTACCGCAAACATTTAAGCTTGCATCGATCTTGTATTTACCGCACAACACATTTTGCAATTTTTTTCCATCCGCATCTAAACACTTTTCGCAGATATAAAAACTTCTCCCAATACCCCCATAAGAAGTGATCTCTCTTCCTTGCAGTTGGTATCTAAAAAGATTAGATTGCTTAAAACGAATCTTGCAGATTATACACATCCTTATAGGATAATCAAATTCTTTCGCCATTATATCAGATTTTCACTTTTTTTTAAATGTCTTGGATTAAAAAACCATCATTATCCACATCAAAAACCTCAACTCTAAAATCTTTAAAGCTCTCTTTTAAGGCATTTTCTAGCCTTTTAGCATCCTTTTTATAGGAAAGATTAAAAAAAGTTGAACCGCTTCCCGATAAAGTGCTCATCAAAGAACCATTTTCATAAGAAACTCGCCTAACATCAAATAAAATGGGCATTTGTCCCATCCTTTTTTCCTCATGCAAGGCATCTTGGGCTGCTAATTTTAACAAATCCCAATCCTCTCTCATAAAAGCAGCACTTAAAAATGAGCTGTGGGATATATTCCATACAATATCGCACATCTTATACTGCTTTGGTAAAAGGGTTCGGGACTTTGCCGTTGACATGGGCTCATTTGGGATCACAACCACACTGCACAAATCCTCTGGCAAAGCTTTTTTTTGTACTACAACCCTTTTGCCATGGACTATAGATGCGGTAAATCCCCCATAAACAGCTGGGGCTATATTGTCTGGATGATTTTCGTATAGTAAGGCTCTATTTAACACCGCTTGCTTATCAACCTTTAATCCAGCCATTTTATATGCACTAGCAATAGCACCTACTATAACAGCAGATGAACTTCCTAAGCCTCTGGAAAATGGTATTTTGTTGATAAATTCAAATCTATAGTTATCACTTCTTCCAGTTAATTCTAAAATAGTTTCATGAAATATTGAAACAAAGGGATTTTTCCTTTTCATGTGGGGCCTATCTTCACCCTCGCCCTTTATGGATACGATCTGCAAAGAACTAGGCTTTACGATAACTTCATTATATAATTTTATAGCCAATCCTAAACAATCAAATCCCGCAGAGAGGTTCGCACTAGTTGCTGGTACTTTTATCTTCAATCTTTCTCCTAAATCGCTGGCAATACATACAAAGGTTCTGTATCTTTAGTAAAATTTACACTATCAAGCCTATTCGGTAAAACTGCATTTGATATATTTGCATTTTCGATTTTCATAGTTTCAATGCCATCTTTACTTTTTACAAAATACATCTTTCCAAAGGCTGGGATGGGTGAATTAACATTTACCTCAAATCCATCGCAAGCTAAAAGTGGTATATCAAGCCCAATGCAAAGGGTTTTAAGGAAGATATAACTAACCTTTATGGCCATAAAACTCCCAGGACCCCTAACAAAATACAAACCCTCACAATCAAATTCATCAAGCAATTCATCCATTATTTTTGGAAGTGCCTCACTTGTTTTATCTTCGCTTGTTTTAAGATCAATCAAACTACCATTTTCATAAACCCCAACTTGTAAGGGGGGCAAGGAGCTTAAAACAAAAATTTCTACCTTTTTCTTTATGCCAAAGCCTTTTCGTAGAATTTCAAATAATCAGATTCTATGTGTTTTATTTCATAGTTTGTGGATGATTTTAATATCTCTTTAGTTAAGAGATGGTTTAGATTGTGACTTCCCGCATAGGATTCATAATCCCCAACAACAGGCATTCCAAGCAAAGATAAATCCCCAAGTGCATCTAAAATCTTATGCCTTACAAATTCATCTTCATATCTTAAACCCTCTGGATTTAATATCTTTTTTTCATCTAAAACTATAGCATTATCCAGTGAGCCTCCAAGGGCCAAACCCTTGCTTCTTAGATACTGAACATCCCTTAAAAAACCAAAGGTTCTCGCCCTTGAGATATCATCTATGAAACCTTTTTTACTAAATGGAAAGCTATATTCTTGCCTACCTATGGCAACATGGTCAAAATTTACAACAAATCTAAATGTGGGATTTGAAGATGGGCTTATGCGGACAAATTTTTCCCCCTCCCTAACTTCTATTACCTTTTTTACAACCATAACTTGTTTTGATTTTTCTATCTCTTCTATGCCAGCTTCATCAAGGAGCATACAAAAAACACTAGCACTTCCATCCATCACAGGAACTTCGGCGCCATCTAAAACAACCCTTAGATTATCTATGCCATAAGAATAAACAGCCGATAAAAAATGCTCTATGGTCGAAATACTAAATTTATCCTTGCCAATAACGGTCGCCATTTTGGTATCAACCACATTTTCTGGCTTTGCCTTTATACTAACGCCAACATCGCTTCTATAAAAAACAATGCCCTCATCTCCCCCTAAAGGTTCTAGTCGGATTTTTATAGGCTCACCCTTGTGCAAACCTATACCAACGCCCTCAACAACTTTTTTTATAGTTCTTTGCTTCAATTATAATATCCTCTGAGACTCTTTTTGAGCATTTTTCTGACAATTGTAAGCATTATAGCCAAATTTGTTAAACATAGGGCATCTTTATTTACGATTTATTAATTTTTTGGCATCTTCTATGACGGAAGTGATATTGTTAAAAAACCATTTCTTATCCATCCATTCCTCTGGTCTAACCTCTATTCCTTGAACTAAAATACCAAAATGAAGATGGTCTCCTAGGGCTAATCCGGTCAAACCGCTCTTGGCTATGATGTCGCCTTTTTTTACTTCATCACCCACACTTACTGCAAAACTTGAACAATGACCATATAGACTATAAATGCCTAAACCATGGGAGATTATGATATTTTTACCATAAATTCCATTTTCATTTGCAAACACCACAATCCCGTCATTGCTTGATTTTATATCTGCTTGTTTTGTACTAGCTAAATCCAATCCCAAATGAAAAGATTCACTCACATTTTGACCCTTATATTTATAATATCTATGATCTCCAAAACTAGCAACAGCTGCACTATTTTTCAAAGGATAAAAAGACTTTAAATAAAAATTATCTAGTAAAAGATTTGGCACTTTTTTACTTTTATTGTGGATAATTAGCTCATTATCTTTTCTTAAAGTTTCATTTACAAAGCGAAATTTTTCCAAATTGTTCATATTTGAGGCATTATTTGGTTCGTACTCTTGGGCTAATTCATTTATCTTACCATTTATGAATTGATCTTTTATGGTTATGGTTGAAGTTTTATATCGCTTATTTAAAAGATAAAACCTTATCTTATCCCTAGTTTCATTTCCCGCCTTATCAACCGCTATGATGTGGGCAGTAAAGTCTTTCTCATGGTGACCCCAAGCAACCAAGGATATATAATGACCATCTTTGTAAAATGGTGTTGGCTTGAAGATATTATTTGAACTTGTTTTGATATATAATTTATCTAAATTTTCATCATCTGCACCAAAGATAACACTTCCAACTCCACCCTTTACTATGGAATAAGAATGGCTTATGATATTTAATCCAGGCTTTTTAACATCTATCTTTATGGGGATATTTTTCCTGATCTCATTTCCCATAAAAAAATTCCACATACTATTATCAGATGCATCTATACTCAAAGTAAGCTTTGCTTTTTTGTCGAAAAAGGCAGTTCTAGGATATTTTGCTTGGACTTGAACCCTTTTTTGCAAATCCTTAAAAACCTCATTTACCAAAACTATGGTACTATCCCCATCGCTAAGGGTTACCCTTGCAAACTTTACACCACTTTCATCAAAAATTTCTATGGGTATGGGATTTTTAAAATTCCAATACAAGGTATCTGCAACCTTTAAAGTGGGCTTTTTTTGCTCAAACATAGTAGAGTTATAAAGATAAGCCAAAATACCAACAATTCCTATGAGTAGTAATAATACAACTATCTTGCCAAAATTTCCATTTCTTCTTGCCATTTTATTTCCTATATTCTTTTATTATTTTTTCTATTATTTGTTCACTATCAAATTCTTTTATATCAAAACCCGCAGCCCTTTTATGACCACCTCCGCCAAGGCTTTTTGCTATCTTGCTAACATCCACATTTGCTTTTCCCCTTAAAGATACCTTCCAGCTACCACATTCTTTTTGAACTATCATGATAGCCATTTTTGCCGTGGCTAACCCCATTATAAGATTTATGAGATTTTTCGTATCATCTATCTCACAACCAACCCTTCTTAAATCCTGTTGGGAGATAACAACCACAGCAATACTCGCATTTTCAAGCAAATAAAAGCTATCATAAACATGTTGGCGAAGCCTAAACAAGGATAAAGGAACCCTCTGGCGTAGATCTAAACCAACTTGTTCCAAATCCACACCACATCTTACTAGATGCAAGATCATTTCAAGTGCTTTATCGTCTAAGTTTCCATAGGTAAAAACCCTGTATCTTCCACAAATCCCACATACAAACAAAGGGCTACTTCTTTGGATAGGATTATATCATTTTTGCGTAATAAATCGTAAACAACCATGGTGGCACTTGGCATATCTGGTTTAACGATATTTATATCGCCAAAATTATCATTGCTGGAATGATGATCTAAATTTATAAGGGTAAAATCTTTTTCCCCAAACCCCGTTCTATCCCAAGAGCCACAATCACAAGCAATGGCTAAATCGATTTTTTCTTTAGGAATTTCATTTTTTATCTTCCTAATATTTGGCAAAAAATCAAATCTACTTGGCATAGTAGGCGAAGGATTATAGATGCTAACCCTCTTTCCCAAATCCCTTAGCACCAGGTATAAAGCCAAAACACTCCCTAAAGTATCCCCATCTGGTCTTATGTGGGAAATTAAAAGTATGGATTTTGCTTTAAGTATCTCTTGCCAAGCTTTTTTATACATCTTTTTCCTTTTAAAGACGACATTTTACTCAAAACTAGCTTAAAGCGATTTGACAGCACTGACTAAATAGGGATTTAGTCGGTGCCGAAAACGGATTACGGACTACGGAAAACAGATAACTAGTAGAGTAAGCATTTTTGCAAAATGCCTTTTATTTTTATGTTACGTCAGTACCAGAAAAATGGATAAGGTGAAAACGGAAAGCGGATTACAGAAAATAAATAACTTGGTCGGTGCCAAATTCAGACTCAAGATCATTAAGGAAAAATTTTAAATCTTATAAAATGTCCTAACTATTTCCCTATCATCAAAGGGGTATTTGACTCCATTTATCTCTTGATAGGTTTCATCTCCCTTGCCAAGGATCATCAAGGTTTCATGGGGTTGTAAATTTTCCAATGCTAAATGAAGAGCTTTTTTTCTGTCTTTTTCTATGAAAACTTTTTTATTGGTTTGTAGGTTTTTTGTGATATCGGCTATTATACTCTCTGGTTTTTCAGATCTTGGGTTGTCGCTGGTTATGTAGATCTTATTTGCATATCTACATGCAACCTTTGCCATTAGTGGGCGTTTTGTTTTATCCCTATCGCCCCCTGCTCCAAAAACTACCACCAGATTTTCGCTTTTTAGGGCATCTAAAACCTTTTCCATTCCATCTGGGGTATGGGCAAAATCAACTATAACCGCTGGATTTTCATGGACAACTTCCATGCGTCCACTCACTCCTGCAAAATTTTCTACCATGTCAAAATTTTTGGGATTTTCTAGCAAATGAACAGCTGAAATGGCACAGGCGAGATTGTAAAGATTGAAAAATCCCCTAAGTGGGCTGTGAAATTCTATTGTCTTATCTCCATTTAACATCACTGCATCTATTCCATTTTTTAGACTATAAGCACTCACCTTATAGGTTGCTTGGTTTTCTACGCCATAGGTTCTAGCACCCTTTACATTGTATCTTACATGGGGGTCATCTTTATTGATAAGTTTTAAACCCTCATCTTCAAAAAAGCTATTTTTAACCCTTGCATATTCTTGCATATTTTGATGGAAATCCAAGTGATCTTGACTTAGATTTGTAAAAATTTTTAGGGCAAATTTTAAACCTTCAATTCGCCTTTGAAAAATAGCATGGGAGCTTACTTCCATGATAAAATATTGGCATTTTTCTTTCGTAGCAAGATGTAAATGATACAAAATCTGCAAAATTGGAGGGGTAGTGAGGCTTTTTTCTTCCTTGAGTGTGGAATTTATATAAAAACCCCTAGTTCCTTGCATGGCAACGCTTTTTCCTAAATCTAATAATATAGAATAAATCGCCGCAGCTGTGGTTGTTTTACCATTTGTTCCTGTAATGCCAACGATTTTAATATCTTCATCTATGCCCAAAAGCCCAAAAGCTTCCTTTGGGGAGATGATTTTTTTATATTTTTTTAGATCGGGTAAATATTTTTCATTTTGAAACGTTTTTAAAAAATAAGTATTTTCATCAATTTCATTTGTATCATCGCTAATGATGAGATCTCCTAGATCAACTCTCAAGTATGGGTTTCCTCAAATTTATTTGCCAACTCTTCCAAAGAGCTATCTCCAGGGAAAAGGCCAACGGCACTTTCAAGGTAGCTTAATGCCATTTGATTAAAACCATTATCCACCAAAAGATTTAAAAAATGTATAAAATCTTCTTTTTTTGATATCAAAACCTTGGTTGAAAACATGATATCCTCAAATGCCCTTTTGAAACTACCCTTTTTTTCAAGTAGATCTAAAAAATCCACGTATGTTATTCCATTTTCTTCAAGCAAAAAAGATTCTAACTCCTGTTGGTCAAATAAAAAATTTAATCTATTGATATTTGCATCTAGGGAATTTATAATCCTTTCCATCTCATCTTCGCTATTTTTAATGCTTTTACTTTTCAGACTTGCCCTATAAAATTCAAACAATGAAAGGGCATCTTCTTTTTTGCTTTTTGCTAGATTGGCAAGGGACAAATAAACATGAAGCTCTTTATCTTCGGGCTTATCTTGCAAGGCTAAAGAAAAATACATCATTGCATTTTTGAAATTGTGTTTTAGAAAATTTTTTATACCATATTTTTTATAAGAAATCATAAAAAGCCTTAAATCTCCTCTCCTTCTGGTATATTTATAACCTCGATATCAGGATGGATGTCTATTTTAAGCTGTCTTTCAATGCCGTATTTTAAGGTTTGCCCAGATGCGGCACACCCATGACAAGCACCTTGAAATTGTATAAAAACACGCCCATCTTTAACTTTTAAAAATTTCATATCTCCACCATCATTTTGAAGCATGGGACGAACCTTTTCCAAACATTGTTTAACAACAGGCTCTAACTCTTCATCACTAAATGGCAACATGGCAGTCCTTTATTTATTTTTTTGTAATTGTAGCAAAAAAAAGTGATAATTAGATTAAGAAAGGAAAAATTTAAAAATGAAATACCCAAAATGCTAAAAGAGAAGATCCATCCAAATTTGCACAAAAAGCCTTTGTTTTTGTGCAAATTTGAAATTAGATCCTAAAAAAGTTTTTATCTAAGATTATACCAACTCTAAAAAAGCCATCTCAGATGCATCGCCACGCCTAATGCGAGTTTTTACGATACGAGTGTAGCCACCATTTCTTTCTTGATATTTTGGTGCTATAACTTCTACAAGTTTGTTTGTAGCCTCTTTATCTTGCAAGGCTGCAAATACGATTCTATGTGCATTAAAATCGCCTTTTTTTGCCTTTGTTATTAGTTTTTCCACATAAGCTCTTAGGGCCTTCGCCTTTGGCAATGTGGTTTCAATCTTTTCGGATTTTATGATGGCTATTGCCATATTTTTAAACAAAGCCGCCCTGTGGGAAGACGTGCGTCCAAGTTTTTTATATCCATGCTTATGTCTCATTTCTTTTCCTCAAGTATTTTTATTTTTTGTTGTTCTATTTTGTTTTTCAAGTAAACAATTGATTCATCATCAAATTTATAGCCTACGGGAAAATCCAACTCTTCCATTACAGATTTTATCTCTTCTAAGGATTTTTTACCCAGGTTCTTGATGTCTTTAAGTTTAGCCTCACTCATAAGTGCAAGTTCGGCCGCAAATTTAATACTAGCTTTTTCTAGACAATTAAAACTTCTAGCACTTAAATTTAGATCATCAACTAGGGTTAATAGCTTTGAAAATTCATCCCTATCTTCTTCAACTTCTTCTTTTTGAATAACATCAATATCCAAAACCCCATTAAATACACTCATCTGTCCATTCATGGCTTCTAAAGAATTTTTAAAAGCATCTAGGGGAGTTATCTGCCCATCTGTTGATATGGTAAATACTATCTTTTCAAAACTAGGATTATCCTCAACTAGTACATTTTCTATCTCATAAACTGCTTTCTTAACAGGTGTAAAAAAGGCATCTAGGGCTATATAATCATCATCCAATTCTTCCCTTATATCTTCGCTAGGAACATATCCTATTCCACGCTCAATGATAACTGAAAAATTTAGATTTGCATCTTCGTTTATGGTCGCAAGGTAGGCATCTGGATTTACAACTTCCACATCATCATTGATTAGATCTCCACCCTTTATTTCTTTTGGACCTGAAAATTCATAATTAAGCTCCACCCTTTGCACATCATTTAAGATCTTAAATCTAATATGTTTAAGATTTATGATAAAAAGTGCCACATCCTCAAGCATGCCACGCATACTATCAAATTCATGACTAACTCCTTCTATCTTAACAGCTATGGGCGCATAACCTACGGTGCTACTATAAAGAAGCCTTCTTAATGGGTGTGCTAGAGTTACAGCAAATCCACTTTGAAAGGGGTAAGCGATAACTTTTATGGTATCATCATCGACGCTTTGAACTTCGATTTCGGTCGGCATATATGCAGACGTACTTATCTTTTTCATATTATGCTCCTTACTTAGAGTAAAGCTCTACTATCAGTCTTTCCTCAACAGGGATGACAACCTCTTCACGTTCAGGTAATCTTGTGAAAATTCCAAAGCATTTATCTTTTTCCACATCAACCCATGGAACTATACCAGTTTGGGCTGTTAGATCTAAGGCTCTTACGATTTGTGGATTTGATTTTGATTTTTCTCTTATCTCTATCTTTTGACCGGGCTTAACTCTGTATGAAGCGATGTCTAATTTCTTACCATCAACTAAAACATGTCCGTGAGTTACTAGCTGTCTTGCAAATCTTCTAGTTGTAGCAAAACCCATTCTATAAACAACATTATCAAGACGTTGCTCGATAATCTTTACTAAGTTTTCACCTGTATTTCCACGAAGCTGCATGCCGTATTCGCTTATCTTCGCTCTTCTTTGTCCATGCTGACCAGGTGCGTAAGGTCTTTTGTCTATCGCACTTTTTCCAGCCAATCTTCTTTCACCCTTTAATGCTAAACTAACACCAAGTCTTCTTTCTAATTTTTCAACGGGTCCTCTATATCTTGCCATTTCTTATCCTTTTATACACGTCTTCGTTTTGGTGGTCTGCAACCATTGTGAGGAAGTGGGGTTATATCTTTAAAAGATGTTACTTTGATTCCCTCGTAAGCCCCTACACTCTTAACAGCAGTTTCTCTTCCGCTTCCTGGTCCTTGAACTTTTATGCCAACTTCTTTTAAACCATGCTCTTTTGCCTTTGCTAGAGCATCTTCAACCGCTTGTTGAGCTGCATAAGGAGTTGATTTTTTGCTTCCTTTAAAACCGAGGCTTCCAGCACTGCTCCATGCAATAACATTTCCCATCTCATCAGTTATGGTTATAACAGTGTTATTGAATGTGGCTGCAACATAAACTATACCTTTAGCTATATTTTTCTTAGCTACTTTTTTTCGTGCTACTTTTCTTTTTGCCATTTCTTCCTACCTTACTTTGCTTTTGCACCAACGGTTTTCTTCTTACCCTTGCGAGTACGTGCATTTGTCTTAGTTTTTTGACCACGCACAGGAAGACCACGTCTATGTCTTAAACCTCTATAACTTCCTAAGTCCATCAAAGCTTTGATGTCCATAGCAACACTTTTTCTCAAATCACCCTCAACCATAAATTTGGCTTGGATTTCGTTTCTTATGGCTGCAATTTCATCTTCGCTAAGCTCATGAACTCTTTTGTCAAAACTAATGCCTGTTGCCTCAAGAATTTTTCTTGAAGTATGTAAACCTATGCCATAGATATAGGTTAATCCGTATTCAACTCTTTTTTTCTTAGGTAAATCTACACCTGCAATACGTGCCATGTATTATCCTTGTCTTTGCTTATGTTTTGGGTTTTCGCAAATAACGCGTACAACCCTTTTACGTTTGATGATTTTACATTTATCACACATCTTCTTAACTGAAGCTCTTACTTTCATCTTAGTCTCCTGAAAATTTTTCCACTAAAATTTACATGTAAGGGGGTTTCTAATGTCATGAGAGGTTTTGATCTTACATAAATATACACATGTAAGAATCCACTCTAAGCATAGACACTCCTTCATGTAGCGTCACTGCAGCAGGTTTAGCGAGTAAAACTAAACCAATTATTGACAAAATAGTGGTGATTTTATCAATAATTCTTCACACAGCTTTCCTTTCCTAAACAAAAGGGTTTGGATTGTATCAAATTTAAGCTTTTATTTTGCTAAAAAATTATCCTAAATTCAGATCCGTGGGATTTTTTTGAGTTTATTTTTAGGCTAAATCCGTGTAGTTTTATGATAGAATTTACTATAAAAAGCCCTAAACCTAAGGAGTTGTTCCATTTATTATCTTCGATTCGGTAAAATTTATTTTTGATTTTTTTGATCTCTTTTTCATCCATTCCCAAGCCATTGTCTTTGACGCTTAAAGAGTTTTCATCTAAGCTTATTAAAACCTCATCTTGTGAATACTTTAGGGCATTTTCCACAAGATTATACACGGCTATATAAAATAAATATTTATCCACTTTTAGGTTTATTTTTTGGGCATTTATGAGGATTTTTCGCCCCTTAAAGCTTTGTTTTAATTCAAAAACCAAATCTTCGATTATCTCATGCAAAAAGCAAGGCTCCAGTATCAATTTTTGGTTAGGATTTTCCAATCTCACAGCCAATCTTAATCTATCAATCAAAAAAAACATTTTTTGGCTGCTGTTTTGGATTTTTAGCAAAAAACTATTTCGCAAATCTTTTGGCATCTCCTCTTCGCTTAAAATAGTTTGGATGTAGCCTAAGATGATGGTGATTGGGTTTTTAAACTCATGGGAGAGTGCTGAAATGATGGCATCTTTTTGCCTATTTGCTAATTTTAGCTTTGCTCTTTGTTTATTTTTTTTCCTATCGGTTTGGGCTTTTTGCTCGGCAACTTTGTTGAGTTTATTTGTGATTTGGTAAAATTCCAAAGAGAAATTTGATTGGATTTTTTGTTTATTTTTACCCCTTGATAATTTGCTTAAAAAATCCAAAATATCATTTGTCTGCTTTTGAATCTTGATGCTCAACTTATAAGCAAAGAAAAAAGCTAGGGCTAAAAAAATGCAAAAAAGCAACAAAATCTGCACCCAAAGAAGTAAAAAATCTTTGCTTATCTTGCTAACATAATCTGCCATCCTCACATAATAAACCTTGCCATTTATAGAGATTTTTTTTGCCACATATAAAAGTTTTTTATTGAGAGTTTTTGAGTGCCTAAGGGATTTTCCAAACCCATTTTTTTTAGCTTCTTGTATCTCTAATCTTTGCAGATGATTTTCCAAAAGTTTCTCATCTTTATCGCTTTCTGCTATCACAACTCCGCTTTCATCGATAATACTAATTCTTAGATTTAGCACTTTTTTTAATCCAAGGGCTTTGTTTTTTATCTCATGTAAGTTTTTCAAATCCACACAAAAAGATGCGATATTTTGCTGTAAATTTTTCTCGATTTCGCCCAAATAAATATGTTTTAGAAACAAATATGTACTCAAACTAATGCAAATTAAAAGGGCTAAAAATATAAAAATAAAATTTCGTAAAAAAATCTCATGAAGCTTTAGCAAAACATATAACCTTCACCACGAATTGCCTTTATGTAGCCTTTTTCATTGTGCGGGTCTATCTTTTGTTTTAATCTTTTTATGGCAACATTGACACTTTTTTCCTGCACCAAAAAAGCATCTTTCCAAACATTATAAAGCAAATGCTCCCTACTTAGGAGTCTATCTTTATTTTTCATAAATTCTAACAATAAATCATGCTCAAGATGACTTAGATGCAAATCTTCGCCGCCTATGCGAAAAACTTTTTTCTTTCCATCATACAAAATATCTCTAACCTTTAGCACCTCAAACTCGCCCAAACTTCGCTTTAAAACCGCTTTTATCCTTGCATTTAATTCAGGTATCTTAAAGGGCTTTGTTATATAATCATCCCCATAACACTCAAAACCTTTTAATATATCTTCATCCTTATCTTTCGCACTTAGGTAGATGACAGCTTGCGGGTATCCTAGCTTTTTTATTTTGCTAATAAACTTTACCCCATCGCTTGAGGGGAGATTTCTATCCATCAAAATAAGGTCTACATTTTTTTCATCCAAAATATCCAAAAGATGTTCGCCAATATTTAAAAATCCTATGGTTTTGTAGCCTTGTTTTTGCAAGGTGTATTCTAAAAGTTCTAGTATATCTTTTTCATCTTCTATTATCAAAATCGTTTTTTGTGCCATAGCTTATTATATCATATTTTTGTGCCAAGTTTTGCTAGTAGCACCAAATTTGCAACCGAAGCTGCTCTATCGGATATTTTTTCAAGTTTTCTAAGGGTTTTTAAAAGGTCAAAATAGTATTTTGAAAGCTTGGCATCTTTTGATATTTGCTCAAAAATATCCTTTTGCATGTTAGAAAAAATATTATCGCTCTCATCTTCTTGAAGCAAGATTTTTTTATGGATTTGCTCTATTTTTTCAGCCTCCTCTTCTTCTATCATGAGCATAGCAAGTTCCATGGCAGATTGGGAAGATTTTAAAAGTAGCACAGCATCATCTAGGAGGATTTTTCTCTCAAGATTTTCAATCTTTTTTAAATGTTTTATAAAATTTTGTGCATTTTGATTTGCCCTTAAAAGCTCGTTTGTGGATTTTAAAAACGCAACTAGCAACCTCAAATCCTTAGCCTCAGGCGAAAAAAGTGCCAAAGTTGTCAGTATGAGTTTGTCGATTTTTTGGCTTCTCTCATGAAGCTTTTTGTTTGAGAGTTTAACATTTTTCATCTCTTTATTTTGCAAAAAATCCAAAGCAAGTTCTAAATTTTCAATGCAATTTTTTCCTAAATTTAAAACGCCAAGCTCGATATTTGATAAATTTTGTTCATAATTTTTTAACATCAGCCAAATCTCCCTGTTATATAATCTTCTGTCTTTTTATTGTTTGGATTTACAAAAATCACCTCTGTATCATCGTACTCTATGAGTTTTCCTAGATGAAAAAAAGCCGTCTTATCAGCCACCCTTGCTGCTTGTTGCATGTTGTGGGTAACAACTACTATGCTATAATCTCTTTTAAGTTCTAGCATTAAAGCTTCTATCTTTTCGGTGGATATTGGGTCAAGTGCAGAGGTTGGCTCATCCATCAAGATAACTTCAGGCTTAACGGCTATGGTTCTTGCTATGCAAAGTCTTTGTTGCTGTCCGCCTGAAAGTGAAGCTCCTGAAGATTTTAGCTTATCTTTTACCTCGTCCCAAAGTCCTGATTTTCTCAAAGAGTTTTCTACTAATTCATCGCAATCTTTACCCTTTTTTACTAATCCGTGTTTTAAAGGAGCATAAGCGATATTTTCATATATGGATTTTGCAAAGGGATTTGGTTGCTGAAAAACCATGCCGATTTTTTTCCTAACACTTACTTCATCCACATCTTTATCGTAAATATTTTTTCCATCGATGCCCACTAAGCCTTCTATTTTTACGCCATCTATCAAATCATTCATACGATTTATACATCTTAAAAATGTACTTTTGCCACAACCTGATGCACCGATTAGGGCAGTGATTTTGTTGCTTTTGAGATTTAGATTTATATCAAATAAAGCTTGTTTGTTTCCGTACCAAAGATTTAAATTTTTTGTTTGTATTTTTGTCATGATTTACCATTTAATCTGTAATTTTTTTCGCAAAATAATTGCTAGTAAATTTAAGCAAAGCAAAATGCTAAGCAAAACTAAAATTCCCGCTGCTGTTTTTTCTACATACATTCCCTCAGGCATTCCTGCCCATGTAAAGATTTGAGCGGGCATGATGGTTGCTGCATCTAGCAAGGAGGTAGGAGAGCTTGGTACAAAGGCTATCATACCTATGATTATCAGCGGAGCCGTCTCGCCCATAGCTTGGGCTAATCCTATGATAGAACCTGTTAAAATGCCTGGAAAAGCTAAGGGCAAAATGTGGTCTTTTGCCACTTGGATTTTCGTTAGCCCCAACCCATAAGCGGCTTGGCGAATGCTGTTTGGAATGGCTCTTATGGATGCACGTGAGCTAACTATGATGATAGGCAAACTCATAAGCGCCAAAGTCAAGCCCCCAACAAGTGGCGAAGAGCGAGGAAGGGAGAAAAGGTTTATAAAAACCGACAAACCCAAAAGTCCAAAAAGCATAGATGGGATGGCGGCTAGGTTGTTTAGATTTACCTCTATGAAGTAAGTGAGCTTGTTTTCTTTTGCAAACTCTTCAAGATAAATCGCCGTCATAACTCCCAAAGGAAAAGCAAATGCCATGGTAACAATAAGCGTCAAAACCGAGCCAAAAATAGCCGACGAAATACCTGCGTATTCGGGAATTTTAGAATCTCCATGGGTAAAAAATATGCTGTTAAACTTAAACTTTATCAAGCCTTGTTTTTTTAACTCATCAACGATTTGCTTATCTTTAGGCTTTAATTTGTAGCGGTGATTTTTTAAATATTGATCTACTTGGTGGTTTGCTAAAACCCATGATGTTTTTTGGGTATTTAGCAGTTTTGGATTTTGTTTTATTTGCTTAGGAATTTGCCTAAGATAAGCTCTTGAGATAATCCTTCGATACTTTTTCTCCACCGCAAATCGTGAGTCTTGCATGGATTTTTCATTATAGCTTATTTGAATTTTTACATAGGCTATTTTAAAAGCAGGTAAGCCTTTAGAGATTATATCTGTTAAAAAAAAGATTAAAAATCCTAGTGAAAATATCAAAGAAAACAGGCTAAAATATTTTATAATCTTAGATTTTTTGTGTCGTTTTGCCAAACTTTTGTCGTAAAATGGATTTTTCATAGACTGCTTACCTCGTATTTTTCTTTAAATTTTTTAATCATCTTGAGAGAAATCATATTTAAAACCAAGGTTACGATAAACAAAATCAAGCCAAGCCCAAACGCACTAAGGGTTTCAGGAGAATTAAACTCAAAATCTCCTGTTAGAGAATTTAATATACTAACCGTAACCGTACTCATATCTTCAAGGGGATTTAAGGATAAATTTGCCCTTAAACCAGCCGCCATAACAACTATCATGGTCTCGCCAATAGCCTTTGAAAACCCCAAAAGACAAGCGGAAATAATGCCAGGCATAGCAGTTGGCAAGATGATGTCTTTGATGGTCTCACCCTTGGTTAGCCCTAGGGCAAGGGAGGCGTTTTTTTGGTGTTTTGGAATAGATGAGATAATATCATCACATAAAGAAGATATAATAGGAATTATCATAACTCCCATGACAATCCCACATGCAAGGGCTGAATTAAAAGCAGCTTGAAGCCCAAAAAAGTTTGCTATCTTAACTATAGCAGGAGCCACTGTGATGGCTGCAAAAAAGCCATAAACAACGGTTGGGATGCCAGCTAGGATTTCTAAAATGGGCTTTAGATAATCTCTTAGATTTTTTGATGCGTATTCACTTGTAAAAATCGCACTTCCAAGCCCCAAAGGAATTGCTACAAAAAGGGCTATGGAAGTGATGATAAAGGTTCCAGAAAATATCGGCAAAGCACCAAATTTGCTATTTTCAACCCCAGGCGACCACTCGGTGCCTGTGATAAAATACCAAAAGCTTCTCATTTTAAAAAACTCAATGGCCTCAAATAAAATGGAAAACAAAATCCCAAATGTTGTCAAGATACAAATGGCACTTGAGCATAAAAGAATTAGTTTAATTATGCTTTCAAAGCCTTGCTTTTTAAAAGATTTCTTTTCAAATAAGTTCAAAGTTTGCCTACTTTAAGTCTTCTTTTTTAAGCTTTACTTTTCCAAGTACAGCCTCTCTTACCTTATCTCTTTTGGATTTTGGCAGTGCTATTAGCCCAATATCTCTTAAAATTCCCTCATCGCCTATCATTTTTTCATTCATAAACAATTTTATATATTCATTTAGCCCTGAGACCTTGTTGCGATGTGAATTTTTTATGTAAAAAAACAAAGACCTAGATATAGGATAGGTAGAAGAGGAGATATTTTTAGGCGTTGCTTGTATGCCATCAATGGTTGCACCTTTTATAATGTCGTCATTTTCTTCAAGAAAAGAAAAACCGAAAATTCCAAAAGCATTTTTATCTTTTGTAAGTTTTTGTACGATTAGATTGTCGTTTTCTCCAGATTCTACATAAACTCCGTCTGTGCGGATGATGGAATACTTTTTGTATTGTTTATATTTTTTCTTATCTTTTTTATAAAGGTCTGTGTAAAGTGGTATTTTCTTAAAAACACTTTGCATAACAAGCTCTTCAAAGGCATCTCTTGTGCCTGAAGATTTTGGCGGACCATAAATGCTGATTTTCTTATTTGGCAAATTTTTATCTATATCGGACCATTTTTTATAAGGGTTTGGTATGAGTTTTTTGCCATCTTTTGATGGTACTTCTTTGGCAACTGCTAGGGCTAGATTTTTTTTAGAAATATTAAAATTAGAATTTGACCTCTCATGAGCAAAAGCTATGCCATCATAACCTATTATGGCTTGGGTGATGTCATCAACGCCATTTTTTACACAAGTTTCAAACTCGCTTTTTTTCATAGGTCTTGAAGCGTTTGTAATATCAGGAGTATTTAGTCCATTTCCCGCACAAAAAAGCTTCATGCCTCCGCCTGAGCCTGTTGATTCTACCACAGGAGTAGCAAAAGAGCTAATAGCTCCTAACTCTTCAGCAACAGCTGAGCTAAAAGGATAAATCGTGGATGAGCCTACGATTTTAACTTGATTTCTCGCATAAACAGAAGTTGTAAGCAATGAAGCACAAAGCAAAACTGAGATTTTTTTCATATTTTTCCTCCAAAAAAATTTATGGAGGAATTGTATATGAGTTTGATTACATTTTGGTTACTTTTTTGGTATTTGTAGTTTTTTTAGTAATGCACCTGCCATTGGCTAAAAAGTATAGCATCTTGTATGTAAGATCGATATAGCGAGATCTTTAATTTCTAATCTATTATTTTAATCCAGACCTATTTGATTATAGCGTTAAGGACTAAAAAGCAAATTACTTATATCGATAAGTGATTCTTCCCTTGTCTAAACTATAAGGGGTTAGCTCAACCTTTACCCTATCTCCTGGCATGATCTTAATATAATGCATTCTCATCTTTCCTGCTATATGGCATAAAACCACATGCTTGTTATCTAGTTCAACCTTAAAGGTTGCATTGGGAAGTGCTTCGATCACATTTCCATCTATCTCAATAACATCATCTTTTGCCATCTCTTCTCCTTTATGCTTTTGTTAAAATTTCAGCCTTGCCTTTTATCATAGCAATGCAGTATTCGTAATGACTAGTCCTTAGTCCATCTTTACTAACAACGGTCCAATTATCCTCTAATATAACTGGGGTCCCATCTTTTTGGCAAACCATAGGCTCTATACAAAAAACCATACCATTTTTTATCTTTGGGCCTTGTTTGGGGTTGGGTCCTTCAAGATAATTTGGAATTTCTGGCTCTTCGTGGGGTTTTTTACCTATACCATGACCACAAAAGCCATTTAGGGGAACAAAGCCGCGGGATAAAATAAACTTTTCTATCTCGTAACTCAATTCCTTAAATCTCATGCCCTCTTTTATAATGCTAACTGCATATTCTAAAGCATCTTTAGAACAATCAATTATCTTTTGATCTTCCTTGCTTATTTTTCCAATTCCCATGGTAATGGCAGAATCCCCAAACCATCCATCTTTTTCAACACCAATATCAAGTCCTAGGATATCACCTTCTTTTAAGATAGTATCATCTGGAACTCCGTGGATTATAACCTCATTTAGGGATGTGCAAACTCCAGCTGGAAACCCGTATAAACCTTTGAAAGCTGGTTTTGCATTGTGGCTATAAATAAAATCTTCGCCCATTTTATTGACTTCATTTAAAGTCATTCCAGCCTTTGTATTTTCTTTTAGATATGAAAGAGTTTTCGCCACCAGAGAGTTAGAAAAGCGTAGCTTTTCAATCTCTGCTGGCTTTTTAAGCGATATTGCCATTATAGTCCAACCGCACTTAGGGTTTGGTATTTATTCATATAAATTTGGGCTTCTATCTTTCTCATAGTATCTAGGGCAACTTGAACAACGATTAGCACCGCAGTTCCACCAAAATAAAAAGGCACTCCCATTCCCTTAGCTAAAACCCATGGAAGGGTTGAGATAAGAGCTAGGTAGATTGAGCCAGAAAAAGTCAAGCGACTTGCCACTTCATTTAGGAAACTAGCCGTACTTGCCCCTGGTCTAACTCCTGGTATAAAACCACCTTGTTTTTTGAGGTTTTCCGATATATCTTTAGCACTAAATACGATGGAAGCATAAAAATATGAAAAGAAAACAACAAAGATAAAAGTTAAAACATTAAACATATAACCGCTTGGATCTAAAAAGTCTTTTATCATTAGTAGATATTTATTGCTTGTAGCACTAAGTAAGGTTCCTGGGAACATTAAAATCGCACTGGCAAAAATGGGAGGAATAACCCCACTTAGATTTACTTTTACAGGCACATAATTCATAATTCTCTTATCTTGATTTTGCATCATAACTTTTCTTGAATAGGAAATAGGAATACGCCTCTCACCCATTTCCACATAGATGATAACTCCTATGGTTATGAGTATAACGGCTAGTAAACCTATGATGATGAAAAAGTTAAGTTCCCCTGTATTTACCATGGTAACCGTATTTCCTATGGCACTTGGGATTGCGGAGACGATTCCAGCAAAAATGATCAAACTTATGCCGTTTCCGATTCCCCTTTGGGTTATTTGCTCGCCTATCCACATCAAAAGCATGGTTCCTGTTAGCATAGAAATCGCAGCAATAGCCACAAAGGTTGTACTATCTATCATGATGGCACTTTCCCCTGTACGTCCTGTCATGCTTTGAAGACCCATGGAAACTCCAATAGCTTGAAATAGGGTTATAACTATGGTTGCATAACGGATGATTTGCATGTATTTTTGCATGCCATCACGTTCTTTTTTCATTTTTCCAAGACCAGGAAAAGTTGCAGCAAGAAGTTCCATGATAATAGATGCGGTGATGTAGGGCATAATACCTAAAGATATAACACTTAATCTCTCGGTTGCCTTTCCATTGAACATATTTATCATGCCAAATGCATTATTGCTATTTGTATCAAAAAATTCTTTGATAACGTCAATATTTACACCAGGAACTGGCACGTATGCTAGTATCCTGTATGCAAATAAAAATGCCAACGTGATTAGTATCTTGTTGGTTAATTCTTTACTCATTTTATTTTCCAGTATAAGTTACATTTTTGTCTTTTATTTTGCCCGCAAGCTCTTTTGCACCTTTTCCGATAAGCTTAACTCTCGTTATGGTTTTTGGCATTTTATGGATCGATCTTATGCTCTCAACACTGATCTCATCAAGATTTGCCACTGCTATTTTTTCAACATTTATAGCATAAGGCTTGCTTACGCGCGAATAAAAGCCAACCTTAGGAAGTCTTCTTTGAAGTGGTTGCTGACCGCCCTCAAAACCTCTTTTTATCTTATATCCAGTTCGGGATTTTTGTCCCTTATTTCCTCTTGTGGCAGTTTTTCCCATGCCACTTCCTTGACCACGACCTACTCTTTTTGACTTAAAAGTTGATTTTGGAGCTGGGGTTAGATTATGTAAACTCATCTTTTCTCCTTAACTTTTCAATGTACTAAGTGCTTGCATGGTTGCACGAACCACATTGGCTGAATTGTTTGAACCAAGGGACTTAGTAAGTATATCTTTAATTCCAGCAAGTTCTAAAACTGGTCTCATGGAACCTCCAGCGATAACACCAGTACCCTCGCTAGCTGGCTTTAGTAAAATTTTACTTGCATTGTATTTTACCTCTATATCGTGGGCTATGGTTGAGCCTTTGATCTTAACTTCAATTATATTTTTAAAGGCATCATCGACGGCTTTTTTAATGGCATCTGGAACTTCCTTTGCCTTTAACAACTTTCGTAACTCTACCAATGTTTACGATAACCTCTTCAAATTCTTCTCTATTATATTTTTCCATTGATTTATCCTAGTTACAATTTGATGCCGTTTTCACGCAAAGCACTTGCAAACTCTGCGATAACGCCATGGTAAAGATAGCCATTTCTATCAAATTTTACCTCTTCGATTTTCTTAGCCTTTAAGTTACTAGCAAAAACTTTTGCTAACTCTTTAGCACCTTGCTTATTTGCCTTTAGTCCTAGTTTATTTCCATTTGCAGATGCAAGGGTAATTGCATTTTCATCATCAATGGCTTGAACATAAAGGGATCTATTTGATTTAAAGATAGAAGCTCTTGGAATAGAACTTGTGCCAAAAATCTTACTACGAACTCTTTTTTTACGCTTTATGCGAAGTGTTACTTTTCGTTTTTGTATATTTGCTCTCATTTTCTATCCTTACTTCTTAGCTGTCTTACCGGCTTTACGTATGATGCGTTCATCAACATACTTAACACCCTTGCCCTTATATGGCTCAGGAGGTCTAAAGCCTCTAACTTCAGCAGCTATCTGGCCAACAACTTGCTTGCTTACCCCTTGAATTGTTATGATATTTTTCTCAACGGATACCTTTATATTCTTTGGAAATTCATAATTTATTGGGTGAGAAAAACCAAGTTGCAATTCTAAAATATTACCCTTAACAGCAGCCCTATAACCAACTCCATTAATTTCTAATTTTTTAGTGTAACCTTCAGTTAAACCTATGATTATATTATTTGCTAGGGATCTATAAGTTCCCCAAAAAGCTCTATCTTTTCTATCTTCACTTTTTGGTGAAAATACAATTTGGGCTTTTTCTATCTTAACATCAACAAAACCACGAGTGTCTAATGTTAATTCATCCTTGCCCTTTTTAAAGACAAGAATATCCCCTTCTTGTTTTACTTCAACACCGCTTGGGATAAGTACGGGTTGTTTTCCGATTCTTGACATAGTTTTCCTTTTTATTTGACTACGATATGTCTACTTTACTAAGAATGGATACCGAATACCATAAAAAGCTAAAGTTTTTACCAAATACTGCATAAAAGTTCGCCACCAATGCCAACCTTATGCGCCTCATCGTTGCTCAATACACCCTTTGATGTACTTACAACTATTGTTCCATAACCATTTTTAAAACGCTTTATATCGTCTTTGCCCTTATAAACTCTTCGTCCAGGCTTTGACATTCTTTTAAGTTCATTAATGACGGAATTTCCATTATCATCATATTTTAAAACAACGTTTATAAATTTTTTATTTCCCTCTTCGATTGTATTGAAGCTTTCGATGTAACCTTTTTGCTCAAAGATTTTCAAAACAGCTTCAACAACCTTTGCGTGAAGAAGCTTTGTTACCTCTTGCTTTCTTAAAGCAGCATTTCTAATACGAGTTAGAGAATCTGAAATTATATCATTTACCATTTTCTTTCCTTACCAACTTGCTTTTTTAAGACCTGG
>PDWI01001670.1_pt1 | contig 35997 bp, 38 predicted proteins | sample 1430891 | NCBI WGS metagenome assembly PDWI01 (sample SAMN01162508, study PRJNA174530) | Oral metagenome, whole genome shotgun sequencing project. | biome: Marine environment; feature: Marine mammal; material: Swab sample of the gingival sulcus; isolation source: swab sample of gingival sulcus... | reverse complement strand
CAGAGCTTAGACAAACCTATAGTTAGCATTACTAGTTAATGTTGCTATAGGTTCTATTTTTTTGATCATTTTTTGAAAATATAAGATTTTTATTAAAAAAGAGCCTTTTTTAGCTCCATTCCCATTGTATTTCCACATTATCTTTGCCAACTTTTTCATATTTATGCACGCTAAAGTAAGGGCTACTTTCATCTCCATAGCTCTTTTCCCAACCATATTTGTATATCTCATGTTATGGTTCTCTTTAGCTAACCCAAACACCCTCTCTATCGTTTCTTTTCTACGATCGTATATCTCTTTAACACCTCTAGTATGACGTATATCCTCAAGTCTTTCCATATAGTCCTGCCAAACATGCCTTGTTACTATCTTCTTATAATCCTTACTACTTGTACATTTACTTCGGTATTCACAGTGTTTACATTTTTCAGGATTACTCTTATACAACTTATATCCATCCCTGTTAGTTGTACTGTATCTTAATACTTCGTTTGCCGGACATATATACTCATCATAGTATTCATCATAAACATACTCATATTTTCTAAAATATCCTTTTTTTGTCATAAGTCCTTTATAAGGCATTATTGGTGTAATATTATCGTCTAGTAACTTCTTTGCTATCCATGGAGTTTTATAACCTGAATCCATTACCATTATCTGTGCACCTAGTGGCTTTAACTTATCATAGATATATTTAAATGTGACACTATCATGGTGATTACCCGGATGTATAGTATAGCCTAATACCCATCCGTTCTTATCACACCCAACCTGAGCACTGTATGCAAAAACTTTCTTGTGCTCTCCTTTATGAAACAACCCTGACTCTGGATCTGTTTTACTTATCTTTTTTTTTTACTTTTCTTACTCTTTGATTTTTCCTTAAGCCCTTTTTTAAAGTGCTTTTCTCTATCTAGCTTTATCTCTTCTTCAAGTTTCTTTGCATACTCTTTGGGGTCCTCTTTTAAAACTTCTATGCTTTCATACTTTCTGTTATTAGCATGAGCTTTTATATGTGTTGAATCTATGAAGATAGTTTTCGTGTCTACTAACTTATGCTTCATACATTGATTTAATATGTTGTTAAATATCTCTTCAAAAAGATTTGTCCCTTCAAATCTCCTTTTATAGTTTTTACCAAAGGTGCTAAAATGTGGTACTTTATCATAGAAGTCTAAGCCTAGAAACCACTTATAAGCTAGATTTACTTCTATATCTCTTATTGTTTGCCTCATACTTCTTATACCAAAGAGGTATTGTATTATTGGTATTTTTATGAGTGTTACTGGGTCTATACTTGGTCTACCATTGTCTAGACAGTATTTATCTTCTACTAGTTTATATATGAACTCAAAATCTACTGCATTATCAATCTGTCTTAGTATGTGATCTTCTGGCACTAAATCTTCTAACGATACTAATTGAACTTGTCTTAGATTACTTTCGGTTTTTGATAGCATTTTTACCACCTTTCACACTATTATTTTTCATTGATTTTCCAACGCTTTTAGCTGTTTCAAACAATAAAAAAAGCCTTAAGTAAATCTTCATTTACCTAAGACTTTGTCTACAGTCTGAGGGATAGACTTTCTGTCTATCCCTTTTTATAATCTAATCCTCAATTAGGCTAGCTAAACTCTTATAATCACTGTTAGATAATTCTTCCCTAATAACTTTTCCATCTTTTACATACAATTTATATGCCTTCGCTTTATGATCTGCTTTGTGAATTCTGTAAAAGTTATCATTAAACTCTACAGCACACTTATCATCTATGCCAATCCCTATTTGTTCTCTACTAACAATCATTTCTTCACACTTTTTTGCTTCTTCGCTCTTATTAAAATGAGGACAATGAATAGCATTTATAAGATGAATGCCATCAATAAACCAGCATATTGAACCTGCACTTAATCCACTTAAAACCGTTCCTCTTTCATAAGCTCTCCGTAAAAGAATATCCACATTATGGTTTCTCCAAACGTTGAGCATTTTAGAGGTTATACCTCCCCCACCAATTGCAAATATACGTCTCATATTTCTTCTCCTAAATAAACGGATTCACCCATTACAAAAACATTCTTTACATTATAGTTTTCATCAAGAATCAAAATATCAGCATCATAGCCTTCTTTTAGATACCCTTTCTTCTTTTCTTTTATTACTCTAGCAGGATTTATCGTAGCCATCTTTACCACATCATAAAGTGGTAAATGGGTATTGTCCATCATATTTTTTATTGCTTTATTCATCGTGTGAACGCTCCCCGCCAGTTGACCATTCTCTAAAGTACATTTTCCATTCGTAAGCATAACACGTTGTCCGCCTAGTTCATAGATTCCATCTTTTAAACCAGTGGCTCGAATCGAATCCGTAACAAGAACTACATTATCTACTCCCTTGTTTCTAACCACAAAATCATATAACACAGGATCAATATGATAACCATCTGTTATTAGCTCAACACTAACATCTAGCATTAAAGCTGCTCCCAGCGCTCCTGGTTCTCTATGGTGAAGTGGCCTCATAGCATTAAATATATGGGTTACATGATGAACACCGCATTCAACTGCCTCTTTCGCTTCTTGGTACGTTGCATTCGTATGCCCCATACTTAGTACAATCCCTTCTCCAGCCCACTTCTTTACCAATGTAAAATCATCATCTTCTTCTGGTGCAAGTGTTATTATTTTTATAATGTCTTTATGGTCTTTGATGAGCTCATCGGTTGCTTTTATTAGATACTTACCATTTTGTGCCCCTAGATATTTACGGCTTAAGAACGGTCCCTCTAGATGAATGCCAAGCACATTTGCCCCCGTTTTTCGTTTATAGTTTTTAACCGTATCCAACGCTTTTTTTATCCGATTAGTATCCATTGTCATAGTGGTAGCAAGAAGAGAAGTCGTCCCATATTTTACCACTTCTTTTGCTATGGCTTCAATGGCTTCTTCTCTATCATCCATAAAATCATATGAACCCGCTCCATGTATATGAATATCAATAAAACCAGCACTTACATAGCCGCTGGTTCTAATGGTTTCACATTCATAACTGGAAAGTAGTTCTTCCCTATCTATTTTTATTATTTGTTTATCAAAAACAATGCCATAACCTGTAAGAATCTTATCTTCTAAAACTAGTTTAGCACCTACTATCTTTTTCATCGTTCTTCCCTATTTACTATTTCACTAACCCAGTTAATAACAAGAGGCTTAATATCGGCCATATTGCTACTGACATTGGCAATCGATAGCGTTGAGACGATATTCAAGTCACACTCTTCTATTTTGTTAGACGCATTCATTGCTCCACCTTTATGGGTGTAAAAATAATGAATGTTTTTACCTTGAAGTTTTCCACTCTTAATTAACGTCCTAATCGGAGGCGCAAACGTACCCGCCCAAATCGGCGACCCAAGAAAAACGACATCATAATCTTCTATGTTTATCTCTTCAATACGTGGCGTGTACTTTTTAATAACATCATAGCCACCCACTAAATACTTTTTAGGTCCATGCTTTGGATATGTTTTTTTCGATACTACCTCTATCGAATGGATGTTAAATTTTCTTGAAATATAGTTCGCAACTTCTTTTGTGTTTCCTTCTAGCGAATAATAAATAATTACTGCTTTATATTTTCCAGTTTCCATTCTCTAATATAACTACTTTCTCTCCATCATGTTTATATCCGGTAATCTTAAGCTTTGGCCCACCTACCATAAAATCAACATGTGTCATAGAATCATTCATTCCGATCTCTTTTTTCACTTCATCACTTAATTCTTTCACTTTTGTATTCTCTGTATACGCTTTTCCAAAAGCAAAATGACAAGAAGCATTTTCATCGTAAAGAGTATTTTTAAATAAGACATTTGAATTCGAAATAGGGGAATCATCTGGCACGATAGCCACTTCGCCAAGTCGAACAGATCCTTCATCTATGTTCATCAACATATCTAATACCTCTTCCCCTTTTTTAGCGCTATACTTAACGACTTTTCCATCTTTAAACTCAAATTTCATGCCATCAATTACATTTCCCATAAAGTAAAGTGGTTTCGTACTTGATAGCACGCCATTCACTTTATATGCATGGGGCATACTAAAAACTTCTTCTGTTGGTATATTGGCTATAAAGACATCGCCATCCGCACTATGAGCTGAACCACCAACCCACTTATGTTCTTTTGCCATAAATACCTCAAGGTCCGTACCTGGTCCTTCATAGTGAAGCTTCTCAAAGTTTGCTTCATTTAAAAAGTTCTCATACTTTTTAAGGTTTTTATCATGTTTATCCCAAGCTTCAATTGGGTCTTTCCTATCTACTCTTGCAATCTTAAAAAATAATTTCCAAAGCTTTTTTTCTGCTTTTTTAGCACTTAGTTTAGGAAATAATTTGGTAGCCCACTCTTTGGAAGCGCTAGCTACTACACACCATTTAATCTCATTATTCATTACTCTTTTCATCAGTGGAATAGCTGCCATCGAGCTAACTTTATTCCACTGTGAGAGTCTAGCTTTATCTAAATCTTTAAACACTTCAGGGTCATCTGAAACGATACCAATCCTATGATATTTTTGGTCAATTAAATCCAGCATGAGATCAATTTTATATTTAGGGAACTCCTCAAAGGATTGATCATTAGCAAATTTAAACTTGTCTTGCATAAGTTTTTTATCATCATAAACGACAAAAACATCATTAGCGCCAAGTTTGTAAGCCTCTTTACTTATTTCTCTTACTAACGCTTGAGAGCTAATTGAGGCATTTATTAGAATATTCTCACCTTTTTTTAAGTTAATACCTTTTACTAGTATAAGCTTTGCATACTTTTTCAAATTCTTTTTTAAATTCATTCTTTGTCCCCTTTATCAACAATAACCTTCAAGCAGTGCCATCCTAACGTACCACATTTTACCCTTGCAGGCATGTTCGATAGCGACTCAAAGATAATAGCATCTCCCAACAATTCCTCTTGTTCTTCCGTAAGGACTTTGCCCTTAATCATCGCTAAATATATATCACATAACTCTTTAGCCTCATGTATGTTTTTCCCCTTAACAAGGTCAATCATAATCGACATAGAGGCAGTAGATATGGCACAACCAAATCCTACAAATGAAGCGTCTTTTATGACATCGCCCTCCATTTTCACAAGAAGTGTTAAATCATCTCCGCAGTTAGGATTATGTCCTCTTTCCATATAATCTGGTGAGTCCATTTCCCTGGCGTTCGCTTTGTTTCGACTATGATCAAGCAAAATTTCTGTGTACATACTATCTAACATGAAAAATCTCCTTTACCTTAACTAAGGCCTCTACTAGTCTATCAATATCTTCTTTTGTGTTATAGATGCTAAGACTTAATCGACAAGTGCTATAAAATCCTAATTTTTTAATATAAGGTTGAGCACAGTGATGACCTGTTCTTATTGCAACATTATAGTCATCAAGTATGGTAGAAACATCATGAGGATGTACACCTTTCACATTAAAAGCAAGGATTGAGCCCTCGTACTCCGTCAATATCTCAACAAAATCGAGCGCACTAATTTGATGGTACGCATACCTATAAATCTCTTTCTCATGAGCAATCATGGTATCAAGTCCTATCTCATCTATAAACTCAATCGCTGCTTTGAGTGAGACCGCACCATAGAGATTTTGCGTTCCCGCTTCAAATCTTGAAGGGATCGTAGCAAACGTAGCACTTTGTTCTTCCACGTACTCGATCATATCGCCACCTAAATAAAATGGGTCCATTTCTTCTAAAACTTTTACCTTTGCTGCCGTAACACCAAAACCTGTTAGCGCAAACATTTTATGTGCTGAAAATACTAAAAAGTCTGGGTCCATTTCTTGTACATCAATCGGCATATGACCCGCAGCCTGTGCAGCGTCAATGACCACATAAGCGCCAACCTCCCGCGCTCTACTTACGATTTTCTTGTAGTCGTGTTTCCTCCCATCGGCATTGGCAATTAATGGAAACGATACAATAACCGTATTCTCATCAATCTTATCAATCTCATCATCACCATACATGTATACTAAATCTAGGTCGTTTTCTCGAGCTTTTCTCTGCCATGGCAAAATATTGGAATGATGCGAAGAAATAGATATAACAATCTTACCTTTTGACGTTAATTCCTTATTTAACTTTATTCCTTCTGCTACGATATTAAGTCCTTCTGTAGTACCACTATTAAAAATAACCTCATACGTTTCATCTGAATTGATAAAACCCTTGACAGCGACCCTAGCCTCATCATAAACTCTAGACGCTTCCACACTTAATTTGTGAGCCCCTCTATGAGGATTACCAGAATAGTACTTCATCGCATACTCTAGCTCTTCAATAACATAGTTTGGCTTCTGTGTTGTAGCCGCATTATCTAAATATGATAAATCTCTATATTTATCAAAAACCGGAAAAAGCTTTTTATAATCCACCAAATCTCCTCACTATTTCATTTCTTATTTTATCACCAAATTCTTGATCATCAATTCTGTCAATGACCTCTTCAAAAATAGAAGTCGCAATTAATATTTTCGCTTCACCTTCGCTAAAACCTCTACTCATGATATAAAACATCGCATTTTCATCAAACTTACCGATGCTTGCCGCATGTTCACCTATGACATCATCTTCATCACACATAAGCGCGGGAATGGAATCACTTTTGATATTGTCGTCAAATAAGATACATTTTTCTTCTTCTCGACCAACACTCTTTTTTGACCCCTGTTCAAAATGAAGATTCCCTCGAAATACTTTTTTCGATCCTTCTTTCAGCACGCCTCTACCTAAAATGATAGAATTCGATCGGTAACCTCTATGATAAGCGGTATAAGACAAATCAGACGATGTATTATAATCCCCTATAAAAAGTGGATAGTACTCACATTTAGAATTTGATTTTAGATGCGTTTCCGTCGTGATGGCCTTATAACCTGCCCCCATTTGCATATCGTTTAATAACACATTGGAATACTCATCGCCATCCACTAATATTTCAAGAAATACGGCTGAATTTGACGACATCCTCTGCACCCTATCGATTTCTAAGGTTGAATTCTTTCCTAGCTTTATCATTATTTTAGAAAACACTTTTGAATTTGTCGCATCATCAGAATAATAATCTAAAATAATCTTAGCGTTCGCATGCTCCTCTACCTCTACCATTAAATTCTCAACTACCACTTCTTTATCTTTTAAATGAGCACATCGGTTTACCCTAGAGCCATCGACTAACTTTATCGTATCACGCTCTCCAAAAAAGGAATGCAACTCATTGGGAAACGCCCACAGCCAATCCTCTTTTTTTATTTCTAACGTTGATTCTTGTACTAGAGAATCTCTTTTCTTCGTTTTTATATAAGAATAGCCGTCAAAGTCAAACACATATTTCGGTATTCTGATTCTTCTCCAGTTAACTATTTTTTTATTATTTTTCATAACAATCTACCCTATTGTCCCTTCTAATTCAAGTGATATAAGATTGTTAAGCTCAACCGCATACTCCAGTGGAAGTTCCTTAGCAATCGGTTCAACAAAGCCATTAACTACCATTATCTTCGCTTCTTCTTCAGGAATGCCTCTACTCATCATGTAAAAAATAGTATCATCACTTATTCTACCTATCTTTGCTTCATGACCAATGTCTACGTTGTTATTTCGCACCTCTATAATAGGCAGCGTATCACTCTTAGATTCACTATCAAGCATTAACGATTCACAGTTAGCCATTGCCTTTGTGTTTTTAGCATTCTTACCAACTTCAAGAAGCCCTCTATAATACGCATAGCCTCCACCTTTTGATATTGATTTCGAGTTCATAATAGAAGACGTGTTCGAACCAACGTGAATTACTTTAGAACCCGTATCAAGTTCTTGTCCTTCGGCCGCAAATGTAATACCTGTAAACTCTGATGTTGCATAATCACCTTTTAAAATAGTAGTAGGATACAGCATACTTACTCTAGAACCAAAACTTCCAGATATCCACTCCATCCGTCCATTTTCTTCAACGATTGCCTTTTTTGTATTTAAGTTATACATATTTCGAGACCAGTTTTCTATGGTTGAATACCTAAGAGTAGCGTTTTTCCCAACAAATAGTTCCACGGCTCCAGCATGTAAATTTTGAACAGAATACTTAGGAGCAGAACAGCCTTCAATAAAATGTAGATACGCATCGTCTTCCACGATGATTAGCGTATGCTCGAATTGTCCAGCACCTTTCGCATTTAATCGAAAGTAAGACTGCAATGGCATTTCAACGCGGACTCCTTTTGGAACGTATACAAAGGAACCACCACTCCAAACAGCGCCGTGAAGCGCGCTAAATTTATGATAGTCGATGGTTATTAACTTCATAAAATATTTTTTTATGATCTCAGGATACTCTTTTACTGCTGTTTCAAAATCGGTATAAATAACCCCTTGTTCCCTTAATTTTTCACTGAGGTTGTGATAGACAACTTCTGAATCATATTGGGCACCAACACCAGCTAGTGACTCCCTCTCTGCTTGAGGTATCCCTAGTCTTTCAAATGTACTTTTTATATCATCTGGAACTTCATCCCATGAATGTTTCATATCCACATCAGCCCTAACATAATGGACAATATTTTCCACATCAAGCTCATTAATATCAGCGCCCCATATCGGTAGTGGCTTCTCATGATATTTTTTTAATGCTTTCAATCGAAACTCTGTCATCCATTCAGGCTCATTCTTTTCCTTTGAGATGTCTCTTATTACTTCTTCACTAAGCCCTTTATCCGCTATAAATCTATGATTATCGGGGTCAATGACATCATATATTCCTCTCTCTATGTCAGCAACATATGTCTTACTCATTATTATTCCCCCTTATATGCTTCTGCATATCCTTTTTCATCGATTTCAACAGCAAGCGAACTATCGCCACTCTTAATGATTTTACCATCTACAAACAGATGAATGTAATCTGGTTTGATATATTTAAGAATACGACTATAGTGTGTAATAATCAGTATAGCATTATCCTTATTCGCATTCTTTTGTACGGTTTCATACACAACCTTAATTGCATCTACATCAAGACCAGAATCCGTTTCATCAAGAATAGCTAACTTTGGTTCTAAGATAGACATTTGCAATATCTCATTTTTCTTCTTTTCGCCACCAGAGAAACCAACATTTAAATGTCTTGACAAATACGATGAATCAAGCGATATGTCTTGAACTTTCTTTTTTAAATCCCTTCTAAAACTCATAGGTAATGTCGTGCTTCCCACTTTTTGAGAATACGCTTTTCTTATGAAATACTCATTACTAATACCTGATATTTCCTCAGGATACTGAAAAGATAAGAACATCCCCTTTCTACTTCTCTCATCTACTGTCATATCAAAGAGATTCTCTCCTAAGAAAGTAACTTCTCCTCCTGTTACAGTATATGAGGGATGACCCATAAGTACATTTGACAATGTACTCTTGCCCGAACCATTCGGTCCCATAATCATGTGTATTTCGCCAGCGTTAATTGTAAGATCAACACCTTTTAGTATTAATTTATCTTCTACTGAGGCCTGTAATCCTCTAATGTCTATAATATTCATAGAAATTTCTCCTTTTATACAATTACCAACATGGTAACATTACTTACTTAACGTCCAATTTAATATATACCCATACTCTTTGAATATAAAATCATTCGCTTTAGAAAAATGAGCACATCCAATAAAACCTCTATGGGCCGATAACGGGCTCGGATGAACCGCTTCTAACACCAAATGATGCTCATTGATCAGATGTTTCTTTTTTCTCGCGTTGGCTCCCCAAAGCATAAACACTCTCTTATCCTTACTAGCTCCTAGAATCTCAATGATTCTATCCGTTAGTATCTGCCATCCAATATTGGCGTGACTATTCGCACGGTGAGCTCTAACAGTAAGCGATGTATTAAGTAATAGTACACCTCTTTTAGCTAGCTCCGTCAAATCGCCATGACTTGGTATTTCAAAGCCTATGTCTCTATGTAGCTCTTTATATATATTGACAAGTGATGGTGGAACTCTCACACCTCTATTGACAGAAAATGCAAGACCATTGGCCTGTCCTGGATTATGGTATGGGTCTTGACCTAAAATAATCACTTTCGCATCATCATAATCCGTTAACTTTAACGCCTGAAAAATATCTTCTTTTTTTGGATATACATCATAAAGTGAATACTCTTCTATAAGAAATTGTCTTATTTTTTGATAGTAGGGTTTTTCCCATTCATCTTTTAAAAGATGATCCCAATGATTACCTATCTTTACCATGACAACCTAATATTTTTCTTCGCCCAATTGATAAACTCATCATTGCTTTCATGAAACATCATGCCATTCATTAGATCTTCAAGCATTGTTGCTGTATCGACATTCTTTAATGCTCGCCGTAACGACCAGATGAACGTTAACTCATTCTGTTTGAGAAGCAATTCTTCCATCCTAGTACCACTTTTCGCGATATCTATTGCAGGGAAAAGTCTCATCTCCGATAATTCTCTACTTAATACTAGTTCCATATTGCCAGTACCTTTAAACTCTTCAAAGATCACATCATCCATCCTTGAACCAGTATCAACAAGTGCTGTTGCAAGTATGGTGACGCTACCAGCTCCCTCCAATTTTCTTGCCGTTCCAAGAAAACGTTTTGGTTTATGAAGCGCAGACGGATCAAGACCACCACTAAGCGTTCTACCAGAAGGCGTCGTCTCCAAGTTATATGCCCTAGCTAATCTGGTGATACTATCTAGAAGGATGACCACATCCGTACCCATCTCACTCATCGATCGTGCTCTCTCAAGCACCATTTCTGCTACCCTTATATGATTTGAAGGCGGTTCATCAAACGTAGATGAAATGACTTCACTTTTAATACTTCGCTTCATATCCGTAACCTCTTCTGGTCTCTCATCAATGAGAAGTACCATGATATAACATTCCGGATTGTTCTTTTCTATGGACTTGGCAATGCTTTTTAGCAGAACGGTTTTGCCCGCTTTTGGAGGGGCAACAATAAGACCTCTTTGCCCTTTTCCCACGGGAGCAAATAGGTCCACAAATCTAGTTGAATAATCGCTCTTGTTTGAGGTAAGATAGAGCCTCTCATTTGGATGAATTGGCACTAAGTTATTAAAACTTTTTCTTCTAATAGATTCAAGAGGAGGTTTCGAGTTTACTTCATTAATATATATCAATGCTCTAAACTTATCTTGATCTTTATTTTCTTTAACGATCCCCTTAATTAAATCGCCCGTCTTTAGATTCAATTTTTTTATTTGCTGTGGAGAAACGTAGACATCTTGTGGTGATGGACTAAAGTTTTCAAATCGTAAAAAGCCGAAATCCTTGTTTTCTATCACTTCAAGTACTGCTTCTACTACCTCTTTGCCATCCTCTTTTTCTTGTTTTTCGTTCTCCTTAAGCTTTATTGCCTCAATAAGATCACTTTTTTTATAACTACTTATTTTAGATATCCCTAGTTTTTTAGCGATTTCTTTTAATGCAACCAGCTTATAAGATTCTAAATCTTTTATCATTTTAATCTCCCTACTTGAAATTTAAACACTTTTACCTTATTATTTAGTTAGGTGTATTATGAAAAATTTAACAATAACCATTCTATTATGTTTACTCAGTATCTCTGTATGCTTTGCGGAAGATACCACAAATCGAAAACTGAATAATGAGTCAATACAAGAAGAAAGTTTATTTGTTCCTTTTTTTGATTTCTTGGATAGTGCGGAAATAGAATACCAATTAAGTGCTAACTCTGAATTGAGCGTATATAAAGATAACATGTTTATAAAATTCTATCCATATTCTAACACATACAGCATAAATGGCAAGCAATTTAAATGGAAAAATGAACCTTTTTACGACAAACAAAATGTTTTATATATTGATGGCAATATTTTTAGAAAATATTTCTCCATTAACTTCACTTATGACAATATAATTAAAAAAATATTTATTGAGCGTTCCGGCTCAACAAAAAAAGTATTTGATAACTTCGACACGTATAAAAAAACTCAAATTAGCGAACCTGATTTCTACATATATATTCCTGACTTTTGGGAAAAGATAGACAAGAACGTGTATGGTAAATCATCAATTGATGATAAATTTACCTTAGAAATCACTAAAAAGATGTTGCCTAGTGTAGAAGATTTTGATGCGTTCGTTGAAAAAACCTATCTTCGCGATTATGAGTCAAACGAAAATATAAAAATAATAAACAAAAAGAAATACCTTAACTTAGTAAACGGTTTAAAAATATATAATTATCGATATTTTTTTATAGAAGATAACATTAAACAATACGATGTTTTCTCCTTCTTCAAAGTAGATAAGCATCTATATATTTTCAGATTTAATTCAAACATAACGGATATAAACTATATATTAGATGTGGTTGAAAAAATCGAATCCTCAATATCTACTGGAAAATACCAAGTGGATATTAATTCGGAGCACTATATTGAATACGAAGAATTTCACAAAAACAATATAAACCTAAAAAGTGAGCTTTATGCAAACATGTGTGTTAACAACTACATCACATTGGAAGGGACAGCGAACAAAGATATCGATACCATTGAAGTGAATATAGAAAAAAATGGAAAAGTGTTTGAAGATGTAGTCTATATCAAAAATGGAGAGTTTAATAAAACGATAGCCGTTCCTTTTGGTCTAGGCCTTCATAATGTAAGCCTTTATACCAATAAAAAAAGCCTTCTAAAAACAAGCATAATAAACACTTCAATAGAAGAAGAATTATATGTTTCATCATCAAAAACCATAAATGTATATAATGAAAACTTAGACTTTTTACTAAAAAACACAAATGTAACATATACGGATTATATGAATGCTAAAATAGTATTTGATAACCTAAAAAACAATATGACAATAGTAGATAAAGACGACAACTTTAATATGTCATTAATTGAAAAAAGTGCCAATGAATATGACTTAAATAGAATATATCTTGCCTCTTTAAGAAAAATCAGAATACCTTGTAGAATGATTAAAGATAACAAAGATAATCGATATTATGTCGAATTTAAATCAAATGGTCGTTGGATACTGACAGACCCCTATACTGCCGTCATATTTAGAGAAAATGATCTGTTCTTACAATTTAATATTAAAAATAAACCAGACGAAAAAAATATTACCAATCTATACTATTAATGTGATATGATAAAATAAAAACGAAAGGAGTTTATATGAAATATATTTTAATTGCCATAGCTGTGCTTATTATTTATGTCATTGCTACCTACAACAAATTGATTATCTTAAAAAGAAAAGCCATGAAAGCATTTGCTTCAATCGATGTTCAGCTTAAAAAAAGATATGATTTGATACCAAATTTAGTGGCTGCAGTAAAAGAATATATGACTCACGAAAAAGAATTGCTTGAAAATATCGTTGCGCTAAGAAGTAAAGCCATAAGTAAAGATTTAACAACAGGAGAAAAAATAAAAATAGATAACAAAATGTCATCTATGCTCTCTAGGTTAAATATACAACTAGAACGCTATCCCGATTTAAAAGCAAATCAGAACATAATGGAACTACAGAATTCGCTAACACAAATCGAAAATCAAATTTCAAATGCAAGAGACTATTATAATGATGCGGTAACAGCATATAACACAAAAATAGTTCTTTTCCCTGATCTTATAGTAGCTAAACTTTTTGGATTCAAAGCATTAGATCTGTTTGAAGCAAGCGAACAAGAAAGAGAAAATGTTGATGTAAAAGAATTATTTGAAAGATAAATACGGCCATATGGCCGTATTATTATGTTTACAAATAATCCTTAATTATCGAATATTCGTTAAAATGCATTTTTTTTTGATCGATATCTCTTAAAGATACAAACTTAGCATCAACAAAGCCCTCTTCTTTCTGGGGCTTAAGTTCACCACTAACTAAATCCATAGTATACCATACTACTTTTTTATTATACTTAAGATTATTATCATAGAAACTGTAATATATAGTGCCCGCTTCACCGATGATTTTGGCACTGATACCTGTTTCTTCTTTTACTTCCCTTAAAGCGGCTTCTTTACTACTCTCTCCCTTTTCAATTCTACCCTTTGGAAGTACCCAAATACCACTTGGTCTTTTCAGTAGAAGAATGGAGTTGTTATAAAAAACGATGCCACCTGCACTTACTATCATATATTTCTCCTATTAAATAATGATACCCCAATATAATAATAAATAGCATTTTTTTTGACTTTTCTTTTCTATTATGATAATATTTACTAAAACTTTTAGATTGATGCATTAAAGGTTTTTAACTACATTATTCAACTAAAAACAATGAAAAATCAATATATAATTACTGAATCTGATTATTCTTAATTGAATATTCAACATTTATTTATAAATAGGAGGTATTATGCAGATGTTCATTGAACTAGTGCTTAGTATATCGTTCATAGGTATCATAGCATATATAGGATATACGATATTCGCGTCTGATAACAATACGGGATATTTACATGTAGCTTATAGTGCGTTTGCAATAGCAATATCATACTTTATTTACCTAACACCTAGACTATTAAGTTTTTTTATGAAGGCCGAGCGTCTCAAATCCATTTTAGGATACACTTTGATGTTTAAAGAAATAGTTATCACGGTATTCTTATTATATTTACTTTATTTGCTAAACAACAGGTATTCATTTAATAGGAAGACGTTAAACTACTCAATGTATGTGCTCGCTGGTATAAGAATAATAGTATTATTATTGCCTTATAATAATTGGACAACCGTAAGAAGTACATCACTTACCATTCTAAGTTTTATACCTTTTCTATTTTCTGGCTTGTTATTGGTGTTACTATATAGACAAAAATCAGCTCGAGCAGGCGACATGGCACTTTCCTTTTTCTGGATAGTTCTTGCACTATATGTTTTTTCAGCTACAGTCGAAATGTTCTTCTACTCCAAATCATATATTGTTTATCCAAACCTAATAACAATATTTGCAATGTACTGGTTATTATTTAAAGATTTTACACTACAGACTTTTAAAAGACGACAAACGGATTAATTACTAATCCGTTTGTTTTTTTAATATGTCTTCAAAAATTTCTCTTACCTTTTCATTATCATGTCTAATAAAGCCTGAGTTCACTTCTATAATATCATTTTCTAACAAATCGATCCCTAGCTCCGTTAGCTCTGCCACATCGTTCTCATGGGGCAGTATTTGAGACGATCTCTGAGTTGTGTACTTATTGGTTTCATTGACCGATAACTTTTTGTTGTTTGCGATAACAGAATGGACAACGTTACCATCTAAATGCTCTATCACTTTTTGTATATGTTTACTTATTGAATAATTATCTGTTTCACCAGGCTGCGTCATTAGATTAGAAATGAAATAGCACTTCGCTTTCGATTTAAGAATCGCTTCTTTTACACCCGATATTAATAAAGCTGGAATGATCGAGGTAAACAAACTTCCTGGCGCAATAATGATAATATCAGCACATTCTATCACACTTTTCGCTTCTTTATATACTAATGGATTGCTTGGTATGAGACTAACCTTTTTGATAGGACTTGACTCTAAGATACTTTGTAGTGCAATAGCGCTCTCTCCAATCACTTCTCGCCCATTTTCTAATTCAGCCTTTATATGGATAGAATCAAGCGTAACAGGTAGTACTCTTCCTGTAATATTAAATATTTTTTCAACTTCTTTAACGGCTTTTTCCATACCGCCCATCATATCCTCAAGTGCCGCTATGATAAGATTGCCTAAATTGTGACCTCTTAACACACCATTACTAAATCGATAGTTAAAGAGATTTTCTAATTGTTTATCATTGCCACTCATGGCAACAATACAGTTTCTTAAGTCTCCTGGCGGTAGCAAATTTAAGTCTTCTCTTAACAGTCCAGAAGAACCTCCATCATCAGCCATGCTAACTACTGCAAAAATGTTGGCATCTAAATCTTTTAATGATTTTAGAATGATTGACAATCCAGTGCCACCACCTATTGCGACAATATTTTTTTTCATTTCAGTTCCCTATCTTCTCTTATCACTTTATATCCCAAGCCTTGCATATATTTTGCCACAACGTTAGATATTGCAACGGATCTATGTTTTCCACCAGTACAACCGATGCCAACGCTTACAGAATTCATAAGATCTGCTTTTTTATTTTTCGCAGCAAATGCCAACGTCTTTTCGATAAGAGACGTTAGTTCATGTGCTTTTTCATCTCTGTAGACGTATTCTAAAACCCGTTCGTCATAACCAGTTAACTCTCTTAGTTCGACTTCATAGTAGGGGTTTTTGATAAACCTTGTATCAAACACATACTCGCAATCTCTAACATACCCTTTTTTAAATCCAAAAGATATGATATATACTACAAACTCCTTTTCTGTTGTAGAATACATACTCAAAAACTTCTTCTTTAGCCCATGAATATTGGTATCTGTTGTATCTATAATGGTATCTGCAGACGCTCTCAACTTACTCATTAACTGTATTTCTTTTTTGATGGCTTCTAGCCTACTTAGGCCTTCATTTTCTAATGGATGACTTCTTCTAGTATCTGTAAAGCGTTCCATCAGTCCATTGATAGAGGACTCAATAAAAATTAACTCTATATTATATTTTTTTTCCTTTAGCCCCTTTAACATTGGGGAAATATCTTTAAAAAAGCTTCCAAGCCTAAGATCCATTACTAAAGCTATCTTTATATTATCAGCATCTTCATAGAGGTCTAAAAAATCAAATAGTAACTTAGGTGGTAAATTATCTATACAATAATACCCCTCATCTTCAAAACAATTGAGCAAAGCACTCTTACCAGCGCCAGCCAGTCCAGTGATAATTTTAATTTCCAATTACTTCCTCCACATTAACAACTCTAGATAAATCAATACCTGCTTCCATGATTCTTTTTATACAAGAATCTACTTTGGCAATATCTTTCGAATAATGAGCATCCGAACTTATGATAAATTTATTGCCGATATCTTTGATTTCAATCAATTGTTCTTTTGTTAAATGATGATGCCTTAGGTTCACTTCAAGAAGCACATTCTCTTCTTTTGCCACCTCGGCAACTTTATATATATTAACAGGCCCTTTATCGCCAGGATGTGTCAATATAAAAATATCATTTTTCTTCATCGCATTAATTAAATACTCTGTATTAATAGCAATTGCCTTTCTTTCAAAGAGCCCAAAAAACCGATGCATAAGATTGATAAAATGAGTGAAATAGTCTCTAAAAAAATACTTGCTTTTTGAACCAAAGTGATATCCAGCTATCACAACATCGAGCATATGCTTGTTTGAATCATCAACTTCGATAGTGCCATCTGATGAGAGGATGTTCGCTTCTATTCCAAGCAGAATCTGAATGTCTTCGTATTTGGCATTTAACCTATCAATTTCTTTTCTCATTTCTTTTACATCACGTTGTTTTATGCCATAATAATTATGCGCCCATCCATGGTCTGTAATAGCAATTGTCTTTAACCCCATTTTTCTTGCTTCTATGACATTCTCTTCAATCGTGTTATGACCATCGGAATATATTGTGTGTGTATGAAAATCCCTATTAATCCTATATGTTCGATTCAATGATTTTAACCTCTGTTTCCAGATGAACACCTTGTTCATAAAGTACTTTATTTTGAATAATCTTAATTAATGTTTTTATATCCTGATACGTCGCATTATCATAATTAACGACAAAACCGGAATGCTTTGAACTAACCATAGCACCTTTATACTTAATCCCTTTTAGTCCTGTATCTTGAATAAGTTTTCCTGCATAGTATCCTTCCGGCCTTTTAAACGTACTACCGGCAGAAGGCATGGTAAGCGGTTGTTTTGACCATCTCTTTATAGTCAGTTCATCTATTCTATCCCATATTTCTTTTAAATCGCCCTTTTCTAGTTCAAATTCCACTTCAAGCACAATCATGTGATCTTTTAATACATTGCTCTTTCTATAGCCAAATCCCATTTCTTCATTGGAATATACTTTTATCTCAGAATGTTTATCAAGCACTGTAACATTCTTAACTATTTTTTTCATTTCTCCATCGTACGCGCCCGCGTTCATAACAATTGCACCACCAACCGTACCAGGGATACCACATGCAAACTCCCCGCCAGTTAAAGAATGCATCGCTGCTTTTTTGAATATATCTTCAAGCAAAGCACCCGATTGAGCCACCACTTTATTTCCTTTAACACGAAACGCAGAAAAATTATCATAAATCCTAATGATAACCCCTCTAAAACCATCATCGGTAAACAAAATATTGCTGCCATTTCCCAGCACAAGATATCTTATCCCACAATCTCTTAACGTTCTAATTATAATTTGTATATCATCTACATTATCCGGAAAAACAATTAGATCCGCTTTTCCACCAACTTTAAATGTAGTATATTTTTTTAAATACTCATCTTCAATGTATTTTATATTGTTTTCGTCCAATAATTTCTTAAAATCTTTCATTATCCCTCCAACAATAGTATACATTATTAAAAAATCTAACTCAATAGCAAAAAAACTAGATTAAAAAATCCAGCTCATAAAAAAGATATCTTATTGTGTTTTTTAAAAAAAAATGAAAAATAAAAATCCCTAAGGCTACTCATCTAATAGAGTCAATCCCTAGGGACTAAAATTTACATATTAAGAAGAACTACTCCATACTTTTGAAAGTATAAAGATTCGCATATTCAATGTCGATTTTTTCATTGCAATCTCTACAGATTCCATTTTTATCGATTTGCTTTTCATTTTTACATCTTAAGCAAACACCTAATTTTCTATTAGTTTCAATTTTCATATCGTCCTCCTGCAAGTCAATTATATCAAACTTGCATTTTTATGTCAATAGTTTCTTAAAAAAAACTTTTATATGCAATATTTTTTATCATTTGATGCATTTTGAACACGGTTCGTACTTCTTTTTTGCATCTTCTAAAGAAATCATTGTAGAACTTAATCTAGCGTGTTGACAAGTTAGCTTGTGATACTTTCCGCCTGTAACCGTTACATATACCATATTGTCCGATGAATCCATAAAATCGGAGTCAAATACAAACTCTTCTTCTATTTGAAACGCCATAAACTTGTTTCCCTCTTTTTTGATATATTTACTATTTAAATAAGTAGTGACATCCTCATCGGAAACATAGGTGTAATTGTTTTCTAAATAATAAATCGTTGCTTTCTCAAAACTAATTCCAAAGACGATATAAGCATATATATTAGCCATAATGATAACGGTAACAAATAGAAAGGCAAAGATACCAATAGATGCTTCAACGCTAAGTGAACCTTTATTCATAGGACAAACTCCCTTTTATTACTTTTTTAAATTCAAAAGGAATAATTTTGGGTTTAAATATAATACGTTTTTCCATATGAACTTCTGTAAAAAATTCATCTGGATTCATGTCAAACCGCTCACCTATAGCAACCTTCATTCGCTCTAAAATAGTATTTTTGGAGTTTAGCATAAGAACCAATTTAAGGTAATCTGGATAGGTGAAGCCATGTTTATAGTATTTATTTGTCAAGTGAAACGAAATAAATCCCTCGTCTCCCTTATAAAATGGAACCTTTCCACCATGTATAATCCTATTCGTATCATAAAATGCTTCTAAAGCAGACACGGCAACTGCCGCTACAACAAAAAGCCTTGGTTCGCCAAAAGTGATTTTTTGAATTCTATTTCTAACGGTTGGATTCGCCCCCGTTTCTACAAAATCTAAAAGTATCCTTATGAGATATATTTCAGACGACACAATATACTTATTAATATCATTATTTTTTACACCGGTAGCAATATACTCACTAGCTAGATGATGTTCTTCCTTTGTAAAGTTGTAGCCCATATATTCAACGCAGTAGTCCGCTAATACAAAATGATTATAAACACCTATTATGTCATATTTCTCATACGCACTCAGGATTTCTTCAACATGTTTTCTTATGGAGGGCCTTATTACAAAAACTGGCTTAAGATCCTTGAGTTTTTTGAACTCCATTTTCTTTATCATTTCTTTTAAATCATCCATAGAAACATTTTCTACATTAGCATATACACTTACTGTCGCAAGATTTGTGACAAAGTCTTCTATCTCCACCTTTGATGCTTCTCCGTTAAGAATTCTATAGAGTTCAAGATTTAGGTAACTTACATCAAAGGCTTTTAAATCAATAGTTGCTTTATGCTCAATAAACTCATTTACTATATCCTCCGCCTTCGTAATGGTTTTTACCAGATGATTTTGTTCCATCAGTTTTTTTATCTGATTGCTTAGCACCTCATTATCACTAATTGGCGATGTCAGTCCCTCTTTGTGAACGGCTAGAAGTCCGAGTTCATTAAAAAGATCTTTATTATACGAACTCATGATCTTATCCATTTCACGGTACATATATGCTTTTTGTTTTGAGTACTGAAACTGATAAAAAGCATATTCAAAAACAATTAAACCAACGAATACAACCAGTGTAATTACGATGATAAAAAACGGAGTAATTGACCCACTATCATTTCTTTTCATAATAAAAGTATATAGGAAAATAAAAAAAGCCCATATAAAATGGACTTCTTTTCCAATTATGAAATATTCTTCTTAAGTATGCTAACCGCGTTGATTGTGGCGATTATACTAACGCCAACATCTGCAAATATAGCAACCCACATATTCGCTATACCAAATGCACCAAGCATTAAGACGATTATTTTAACAAGTAGTACGAATACAACATTTTGTATTACCTTATCATGTGTTACTTTAGCTATGTCAAATGCCTTAATGATACTATCTAGTTTATCGTTCATGATAACCATATCACTAGCTTCAATCGCAGCATCACTACCAATACCGCCCATAGAGCTGCCAACAGTACTCGCAGCAATCACCGGCGCATCATTCATTCCATCACCAACAAAAAGAACACTTTTTGTCGTCTCTAACGACTGAACGATGTCGAGTTTATCCGTTGGCAGTAGACTGTGTTTTACATGTTTTATGCCAAGTTCATCGGCTACTAAATTGGCATTTACTTCATTATCCCCTGTTAACATATACAGTTCTTTACCCATTTTTTGAATGCTTGTTACAAGGTCTTTCGCTCCTTCTCGAATTTCATCATCTACCACTAAATACCCTTCATAATTGCCATCTACTATAACGTGTATCGCTTTTGGCACTTTATCAAAGGTAACACCTTCTCTTGCCATTAGTTTTTCACTACCTATTAGAACCCTTTTATTATCCACAATGCCTTCAAGACCATATCCGCTAATTTCTTTTACATTTTTTACGTCTTTGGAATACGGTGAGTCAGTAGAAACAATGGCTTTTGCAATAGGGTGATTTGAAAACATTTCAAGACTCTTTGCAAAATATAATACATCGCCTTCGACCTTGACAATGTTAAAAACACCTTTGGTTAGCGTACCTGTTTTATCAAGCACTACCGTATCAATATTATTTAAGGCTTCTAAATAATTAGACCCCTTCAGTAAAATTCCAGATTTTGAAGAAAGACCAATCCCACTAAAGAAGCTGAGTGGAATACTGATGACAAGGGCGCATGGACAACTAATAACTAAAAACACCAAACTTCGATGTAGCCATTCATAATATGGCTGTGAAAACACAAATGTCGGTATCAAAAATAGCATTAACGCTAAGACAACCACAATTGGTGTATATACTTTTGCTATTTTAGATATCAGTTTCTCAGACTTCGTCTTTGTACTAGTAGAGTCCTCCACTAATCGTAAAATTTTAGATAGTGTACTCTCTTTATATAGTTTCGTAACTTCTATCGTAATCGGACTGTCATTATTGATAAAACCAGAAAGCACATCACTTCCCTTTTCAACGCTCCTAGGAACATTCTCTCCTGTAATAAGCGAGGTGTTCACAAAACTTCTCCCACGAACGACCACACCATCAAGAGGGATGCTTTCACCTGCAATTACTTCAATGTTATCGCCTATTTGGATATCCTCAACATTAACTTTGATTCTATCAAACCCTTTTCTAATGTATGCTATATCACTTCGTACATCAAGAATTTTCTTGATTTCTTTTCTCGAATTATCAACCGCTTTATCTTGTAAGTACTCGCCTAGTTCATATAATATAAGAACAGCAACACCTTCTACATATTCACCAATGAACATTGCACCAAATGTCGCAACAAACATGAGAAAATATTCATCAAGAAAGTCGCCCTTTTTGATATTGCCAATCATATTTTTTATTATGTTACTAGCGATTAAAAAGTAAGCGATATAATTGATATATACATAATATGGTGTTTTTATAAAAATGTTTAGTAAGAAAATTGCTAAACCGATAAGTATCGGAACATGTTTTTTATAATCTATTGTCTTTTCCTCAGAAGTGTTTTCTCTTAGTACGACAATACTCTTTTCTCTTTTATTAACGATGTCTTTAACGATGCCATATATTTCTGTTTCGATATCATCTGAATGCTCTATCGTCAGCTTCTTGGTTACAAAGTTAATGCTTAAATCACTAATAAAATCTTTTTCTTTCAGGTCACCTTCTATTTTTGCTGCGCAGTTAGCACAGTGAAGTCCATCTAAAATAAATTCACTTTTCATTTTCTTAAATGCATAATGTGAGAATATCCTTGATCAAATATCTTTTTTACATGATCATCATCAAGTTTATAATACACTATTTTTCCTTTCTTTGTCGCCTTTACCAACTTAGAAACCCGTAATATTCTTAATTGATGTGACACAGCCGAATGTGACATATCAATTGTATTTGCGATGTCGCAAACACACATCTCACTCTCAAGTAGCGCACATATTATTTTTATCCTAGTGCTATCGCCAAATACCTTAAACAATTCTGATAAATCATATAGAATCTCTTCATTAGGCATTTTTTCTTTCACCGATAATACCAAATCACTATCTACTATATTGCAATCACATTTATAACTTTGCATATCGCTCTCCTTTATATGAACATATCTTCATATGTAATTATAACACTTGTACTTTTTTTTTCAAGTGCTACATTAAATTATAATCAAAACCAATTGTTGTTTACATTTTAATCTACTTATTGAAAACAATTATCAAAAACTATATAATTATAATCAGCGATTATATTTAAGGAATTATTATGAAATATGAAACAGGTATTGAAACAAAAAGAATCATATTAGAAGTGGCGTTGAAAGAATTTTTAACGACTGGTTATCATGAAACCAGTATAAGAAAAATAGCAAAAGAAGCTTTCATATCTTCTGGCGCACTATATAACCATTTTAATAATAAAGAGGATATACTCCACCATATCATAGACCCACATATCGAAAACTTCTGGGAGATTTGTAACCATAATCTATCAAAATTTAAAGAAAATATTATCGATAAGAATACCAACAGTTTCTCATCCGAAGACCATACCTATATAGAACTGTTTGAAAAGAATATTGATGTTTGGAAATTTATCCTTTTTAAAAGCAAAAACACCAAATATGAAACATTTAGAGATGAATTATTAGAATGGGAATACATAAATACCAGAAAGATGCTCGATATGGTTTATGAGCATAGTGAGTATCTAAACTATATTTCAGAACAGGAACTTAAATATATTACAAACTCTTATATCGATTCCTATACAAATACATTCAAGTTGGATATCGACAAATATGAGAGAGTTCGGTTAATAAAAATAATAACTCAAATATACCAACCATTTTGGGAATTATTATTTAGTAAAAAAATACTTAAAAAGGAGGATGTATGGACAAAAAAACACCATCAAATGAAGAAATAAAAAAAGATGTGAACACCTTTAATTTTGATGTGCCTGATGACATTCTAGAAAAAATGGACGAGCAGGTAAAGCTTGAACAAAATCAAAATCAAATTTCACCTATGATACTGAACAAAGAGCTATTTTCTATCGCGCCTGAATTGAAAGGAAAAATGATTCTGTCTATCATACTAGCATGTATCGGCGAAATATTTAGCTTCGCATCTTATTTCTATGGAGCATATGCCGCTAGTTGGCTTATTCGATTTAACGAAGGAAATGGAATTCAGTATGATAATCTTATCAAATACTCGATTGTTGCTTTGTTATTATTAATGGTACACCTAATTTTAACCGGTTTTAGCACAGTCAATTCTCACAAAATAGCTTTTACGATACTATCTAAACTTAGTATTAGACTATTTGAAAAACTAAAAGAAATTCCACTAGGATATATGGTAGAAAATCCTATAGGAAAAATAAAGGTCACTATTCAAGATCGAGTGAGCGAATTAGAAGACTGGATTGCTCATATTATGCCAGAACTACCTAGCAAAATATTACACCCTATCTTGGCTACCATTATTCTCTTTGTTCTCGACTGGAGAATTGGCCTTTCGGTATTTGCACCACTACCAATCATCATTATTGCCATGATGATTATGATGCATAAATACAGAGCAAGATTTCTCATTTGGACCTCAAGCTATTCAGATGTAGCAGAAAAAAGCGCTGAATACGTACGAGGGATTCCTGTTATAAAAGCATTTTTACAGAACGAAAAATCTTATAAACAATTTTCTAATTCTGTGAACTTTTATCATAAGTCGACAATGGATTGGTGGAAAAACAGTTGGCTTGGTATGGCGCTATCACTTGCAGCAATGATGACACCATTAATAGTGACGCTACCATTAGCAATAAACCTATATTCTAATGGTGAAATTACTATCACTGTACTTATCCTTTCGATTATTCTTCCTCTTACAATCCTTCCACAAGCTATGCCAATAATGAATTCTTTTGAATTATATGCTAATGCTTCTGGCTCTTGGATGTTAATACGAGAACTATTATTTATGCCAAAACAAGAACGACCATCGGATGAACATAGGGCTAAGACAGATAAAACAAAGGGCGTAGAGTTTAAAAATGTATCATTTTCCTATATCGATGGCGTTTCAATACTAAAGAATATTAGCTTTAGCGCAAATAGCGGAGAAACAACAGCAATTGTAGGACCTTCTGGAAGCGGTAAGAGTACAATCGCCAAGCTAATATCAGGTTATTGGGATGTAAATGAAGGCGAAATACTGGTATCTGGAGCGAACACAAAGGAGATGCCTTTCAGTCAATTAATGGAAGAAATATCATATGTATCTCAGGAAAACTACTTATTTGATACCTCAATAAAAGATAACATAAAAATGGGAAAACCAGATGCTACAGATGAAGAAATAATAGAAGCGGCCAAAGCAGCAAACTGTCATGATTTTATAATGAATTTAAAGGATGGCTATGATAGCAAAGTTGGCGATGCTGGTAATGCACTCTCAGGTGGAGAAAAGCAGAGAATCACTCTGGCAAGAGCCATCATCAAACCGTCAAATATAATTATTCTTGATGAAGCAACAGCATATGCTGACCCTGAGAATGAAGCACTTATACAAGAAGCAATATCAAGGCTTGTAAAAGGAAAAACACTTATTGTCATTGCACATAGACTTCATACCATTGAAGCCGCAAATAAGATTTTAGTAGTAGACAACGGAGAAATCGTATCTTCGGGTAATCATAAAGAATTATTAGAAAAATCTGAGTTATATAAAAGACTGAATTTACAATATGGAGAGGAGGTATAATATGTTTGAATTTATCAGCAGATCACTAAAACTAGCTGGCGATTATAAAAATAAAATGAAGGCTGGAATATTTTTTATCTTTATTCAAAACTTTTCAATGTTGATATCATTCATTGGAATATACTTCTCATTTAAATGGTTAGATAATATAACACCTTCTAGAACCCTTACAATATTTATTATATTAGCTATTGCTTTCATCTTTATCTTTTTGACATCTTGGATACAAAACGCCCTTATTGGTGGTGTTTTCTTTACCATATATAAAGACTACCGATTAGATGTTGGCGAAAAACTGAAAAAATCGCCTATGGGATATTTTAATGAACAAAGCCTCTCAAAAATACTAGGTTGTTTCACAAATGTATTAAGAGGACTAGAAAACTTTTCTCAGGTAACACTGTCTTTTACAATATCTGGCATATCCGTAACCGTTTTCTTACTCATAGGTATGTTTTCATTAAATTATAAAATAGGACTACTTACGCTCATACTATCTGGTGTAGCTTGGTTTATCGTATATAAAATATTTAAGCTTGCCAAGGGACAGATGATTGGCCTCCATAATAAAACGGTGGATTTCACCGACGCTTTAGTCGATGGCATAAGAGGCATTCCTATCCTTAGAAGTTTCCCAAGCATAAATGAGTTAAAAATCAAAAAAATTCATGCAAGGGTATACGAATCAGCTAATGCTCTTAAAGATAAACAATGTTATTTGGAAAAATCATTTACGATCTACAATAGAATTTTTGGTACGGTACTTAACCTATCTAGTTTAGTAACAATACTATTTACCTGCTACCTATTTACACAAAATGAAGTGGAACTTTACGAAGCACTCACATTGTCTGCGGCATCATTCATGTTATTTGGTGGAATAAAACAACTAGAAAATGCAGCCATACTATTAGTGAAAAGTCCTTCCGACTTAAACTATCTTGAAGAAGTATTGGACATCCCTGAGATCAGTGAAGGTAGTATTGATGACATGAAAGGAAACAAAACGATAGAATTTGATAACGTAAGCTTCTCCTATGAGGATGATGTACCTGTAATCAACGACTTAAGTTTTCAGATTGATGAAGGCTCTAAGGTTGCCATTGTTGGTCCATCTGGTTCAGGAAAAACGACAATCATAAACCTTATTGCAAGGTTCTATGATGTTAATAATGGTTCTATTAAGATTGCAAACACGGATATAAGAAACTACAAAGTAAATACGCTATTAAAAAATCTATCCCTCGTGTTCCAAGACGTTTACCTTTTTAGTGATACCGTAAAAAACAACATTCGATTTGCAAAGCCTGAGGCAACGGATGAAGAAATAATAGAAGTATCAAAAAAAGCAATGTGTCACGACTTCATTATGAATATGCCAAATGGTTATGATACGCTTATTGGAGAAGGTGGAAGCAATATAAGTGGTGGTGAAAAGCAACGAATTTCGATAGCTAGAGCACTACTAAAAGATGCCGATATCATTCTCCTTGATGAAGCAACCTCATCAGTAGACCCAGAAAACGAGTATGAGATTCTTAAGGCAATCGATGAACTCTGCAAAGGTAAAACCGTTATCTCCATTGCCCACAGATTATCTACCGTAAAAAATGCCGATAACATACTGGTAATTAGTAATGGAAAACTCGTTCAAAGTGGAACTCATTTAGAGCTAATAGACGCACCTGGTATATATTATGACTTCATCGAGTCAAGGAAAAAAGCAAGCACATGGACTTTATAATCATCTAAAACAATAGCCTACTGTTATCATAACGACAGTAGGCTATTTTCCTTTATATTTTATCCCTAATATACATTTAGTATTTGTTCTCTTCTACTAGATCAATTAACAGTTTATGAAGCTTTTCTTTTTCATTTTCTTCCTTAGCCTGATCAATAACTGCATGATTCATCATGTTATACACGTCTTCATACACTTCGATTGTTATTTTTATAGCTTCCACTTCATCCACAAAATCGTGATCATCCAATCTGCTATTTATCATGTTAATAAAATCTGATGTACTATAATCCTTATAAATGAAACTATCTCGTGATTCATATAACCGAATAACAGCATACGTTGTCCTTCTCATGAAAAAGAAAGAAGCCCAAAGGACTTCTATCAACAACTATTTTTTAAACGTTTTCTCTATTTTTCTACCTCGAAGTCTACCCATATCTGGTATATTACTTCCCATTAGCGGTTTTACATAATCGATGAATTCTTTCGTAACACCATTGCCAGCTTTATTAATATAGCTTTCTGGCATATGCTTTGTTTTTGCTGCAACATTTTCAAGTGGAACTAATTCATAGGTTACATCATAATTAGCAATCCTCTTGATGGCCACTGAACCACTTCTTCCATGAAGTGCATACTTCACAGCCATCTCGCCAGCTTCAAATGCTTCTCTTGCATCCACATCTGACACAACACCAGCAAATGATCTCTGTAAATACCCAAAGGTATCACTTCGAACTCTAGCAATGCCTAACTTTTCTTTTATCGTTTCACTAAGTGCATCACCTAAAGCACCATTCCCTGAGAGTTGAACATTTCCATGGTCATCTTTTTCTGTTTTTATAAGTCTTGTTACAAACGGATTACCCTCTTTGTCTTGAATTCCTTCACTTATCGCCACAATACATCGTCCATATTTTTTATACACCCTATCGACATCCTTTAAAAAACGATCTAAATCAAATGGAACTTCTGGCAGATAGATTAAATGTGGACCATCATCATCATATTCTTTTGCAATAATACTAGATGCTGTTAAGAACCCTGCATGACGCCCCATAAGAATACCAAGATATACGCCTTTAAGTGCTCTATTGTCTTGATTAATCCCTTTAAACGCTTGCATTACAAACCTTGCAGCACTACCAAAACCTGGCGTATGATCATTTTCCATTAAGTCATTATCCACTGTCTTTGGAATATGAACTGCTACCATGTCGTAGTCCGCCTTTTTGGCAAATTCATTGACAATTCTAACCGTATCAGAAGAATCATTTCCACCAACATAGAAAAAGTATCTAATGTCATGATGTCTGATTACTTCAAACATCCTCTTGCAAAACTCTTCATTCGGCTTGGTTCTAGTAGACATAAGTGCGCTTGAAGGGGTAGCTGCTACCAATTTTAAGTTATCAACTGTCTCAAAAGTAAGATCGATAAAATCTTCATTCACAACGCCATCAACGCCACCTAGAGCGCCATATATCTCTGTAATTTTTTCACTTTTTTTCGCTTCAAGTATTGCTCCTACTAGCGATTGATTTATCACTGCAGTAGGCCCACCACCTTGAGCTATTAACATTTTTCCTATTAAACTCATATTATTTCCTTTCTATATCGAATATAGTATACATTATATACCCAAAAAAGTACAACATATATTGAAATAAGTGCATTTTTATGTTATTGTATCCGTATGGTTAAGATAATATAGGAGGCAAAATGAAAGTTTGCAAAGAATGGAAAAGCATGACAGAAATGCCTATGAATGATGAACAGCAAAGGGCATTTTGGAAAGAGTATCTAGATACTGAAACTTTATTTTATAAACAACTACTTAGCAAAGAAGAACTCGAACTAAAAGGCACAATCAAGGAATTAGCTGACGAATACAAGCAAGATTTAATCGTGTTTGGTGGCATACTAGATGGTATCAACACATCATTTGCTCAAGAGCTAGAACTTGATGAATTAGAAGATACGACAGAACTCAATTCTACGATTGATAAAGAAAAACTATTTTATAATATGCTAGATGCCAAAGCAAAATGGTTATACAATCTAAAAGAGTGGGATAACCATCTTACGAAAGCACAAAGACTAGAAATTAAAAAACAGTTTAATAAAGATCATACGGTAGTCAAAGCACCAAAGATTGGTAGAAATGAACCGTGCCCATGTGGAAGTGGTAAAAAATATAAAAAATGTTGTTTAAATAAGAGTTAAATAAACAAAGAGTGCCGGTAAAAAACCGCACTCTTTATTATTATAACAATTATTGCATTCTTCCATCTGGTCCTAAATAATATCCATCGATTACTGTATCATAAGCCATTTGCCCGTTTGAATGGAAGTAATACCAATCACCATCTATTTTTTGCCAATCATACACTTCATGGCCTGAAGAATTATAGTAATACCAGTCTCCGGAATTATATAACCACCCTACTGTCATATATCCACTGGTTTCAAAATGATAATAAAATCCTTCTATTTTAAGCCAGGTATTGATTGCATAGCCACCATCACCAAATTCGTACCACCAACCTGTTGAGTTTTTCTTCCACGTGTTAGGTAACATTTCGCCAGAAGGTGCCATATAATAAATCACTTCATTGTCTTTATCATAATATCCTACGTAATTATCGCTTACCATAAACCAATCACTATCAAAATAATACCAATCATTATTGATATGTTGCCACCCTTTAACCGCTTGCCCTGACGAGTTCATGTAACACCACAACCCATTAAAATGCTTATTCCAGCCAGTTTCCATATCTCCACTAAAGCTAAAATAATATAGTTCTCCATCAATTATTAAAAACTCATCCGATGCCATGAATCCGTTATCATGGAAGAAATACCAGTAACCATCGATGTATCGCCAATCAGATGTTACCATATAACCATCCTCAAAATAATACCACATCCCATAAGAATTTTGATACCACCCATCAATAGAGTTTCGCTCAGTTGCTTTCGATAAGTTTTCGTTTGCATACGCATTATCAAACAAGAATAGATTAAATACAAAACTTAAACAAAGAACAAGAAGTAACCCTACTACTATTTTTTTTAGTTTCATCTTTACCTCCTTTGTTGCCTATTATCTCTAATTAAAAGGTTAATATGAATGATATTAAACCTCATCTCTATAACAATTTTACTTAATCTATTTATGAATGTCAAATTATATAAGTATAAAAAAGACTTATCTTCTAAATGCATAGAAAATAAGTCAAAAAACTTCTTTTATCAGAACACCATATTTTAATGAAATAACCACTATCTATATCTATTAAAGACTATGTTTATATACTCTTCTTCTATCTAGACTAAAAATAGGTTCGCTAAAATCGCCTGCTTCACTACCAAGACTCGCCTTCTCAAAATCATAAACCCTAGCATCTATCATGTCTATATAGTGAAGCAATTCTGCTTCAATAAACATAGGCTTCTTCGGAGAGCCGTATTCTGCTTCATAATGATGCGTTAAAATCATATGTTTAAGAAGTAGAACTACCTCAGGATTAGTTCCTAATATTTTGCCTGCTTTTTCAAGTTCAACAATCCCCTGAATAATATGGCCGAGCATCATGCCTTCCGTTGTGTATTCATCTACAACACCAATCTCTTTTGCGCTCATCTCATTAATCTTTTCTAAATCGTGAAGAATAATTCCAGCGATTAGAAGATCCGCATTTACTTTATAGATTTCAACAATTGATTTGCCAAGCCTTATCATCCTATAAACATGATACAAAAGACCTGATCGGATAGAATGATGATTACTCTTAGCTGCTGGATAATACTTAAACTTATCTTTCTTCTTATCTAAAAGATATTTTGTTATCTTTCGGATATCTTCATTCTTCATAGCCTTGATTTCATCTTGCACAAAGCCATACATCTCATCAACAGGTACTGGAGCACATGGAACAATCTCATTAAAGTCAAATTCATCGTCGTTTGCTTTTCTCATTTTGACTATTTTCACTTGAAGTCTATCCATCCAAAGCGTTACATCCGCTCTTATTTTTACCACATCACCTACTTGATATAGATCTTCATCTCCCTCTTGAAGCGTCCAAAATTTAGCGTCAATATCTCCCGTTGAATCAGCAATTCTCATATCAAAGTATTTATTGTTACTAGAGCTCGTTTTTAGATTAAGTGATTTTATAAAGTAAAAACTCTCAATTCGCTCACCCTTTTGAAAATCAATTATTTTTTTATGCACATGTCCTTCTTTCTAAATATATTATACACAAAAAACAAGTGGAAAATCCACTTATTTTTTAATTTCCACCTTGTATTTTTTTCTTAGATTATCGAGATGATTCATATAGGCGTCTTGCTGTTTTGATGACATGATTTTCTGCTCTATTTCTGCTTTCGCTTCATCAAACGTTTTTTCTCTGCCTTCTTTTTTATCAGTAACTTTTATGATGTGGTAACCATATTGTGTTTTAACTGGTTCGCTTATTTCATCTACCTTCGCTTTGAATGCAGCATTCTCAAACTCAGGAACCATTTGACCTCTACTAAATAATCCTAAATCACCACCCTTATCTTTTGATGGACATTTGCTCATTTCTTTTGCAACTTCAGCGAATTCTTTTTCACTCAGCATTTCCTTTGCTTTTTTAGCAAGTTCTTCTGTATCCACTAGAATATGAGATGCTTGAACTTGCTCCGGAATAATTAGAAACTCTTTAGTGTCTTCATATTCTTTCTTAAGCTCGTCTTCACTAACGCTTATCTTTTGCATAATATTATTCACACTAAGGCCTCTTATTATATTTTTCTTAAGTCTCTCAATCTCTGCTTTAAATAATTCAGATTCCTCTACCTTTGTTTCAATGCCATCTAGATAAAATAGTTCTTGGTTTACCGCTTCTTCAACTATTTTCTCAACGCCCATTTGATATAAATTTTGCGCATATTGTTGTGGTAAGCTAGATAATACTTCTTGTATCTCTTTATCACCTATTTCTTTGCCTTCAACAATAGCATATACTTTTTTCTCCATGTCTTTATCCTCCTTCAACCTCTATATACTATCAAATATTAACAATATTGTCTATTTTTTTAAGAAACTTCCTAAAATTCCCCTAGCAAGCATCCTGCCAACTTGAGTACCAACCGAACCCATAGCATTTTTAATCATTCTTTGCATGCCGCTATCCTTCTTAGAATTTCCACCCATAAGGTCTTTTAACACGGATGCGGTAGTCCCTTCTTTCTCAGGCTTTCTCTCAAGTGCATCTTCTGTATGATCAGCTTCTGCTTTTTTCGCTCTATCAAGGAGTTCCTCATACGCGCTATGAGAATCCACCACTTTTTGGTACTTTGCAAAAAGCGGATTGGACTGAATGGTATTTCGAACTAATGCGTCATCTGCTGGTCCCATTTTAGATGCTGGTGGAACAATGTACGTTCTTTTAGCATAGGATGGTATCCCATCTTTATCGAGAGTAGACACAATTGCTTCCCCTATTTGAAGAGAAAGAATCTCTTCTTTCAGATCAATATCACCATCCACTCGAAACGACTCAGCAATACTATTAATCGACTTCTGTTCTTTCGGCGTATACGCCCTTAGTGCATGTTGCACTTTATTGCCAAGTTGAGCTAATACATTATCCGGGATATCCCTAGGATTTTGAGTGACAAAATATATCCCAACCCCCTTACTTCGTATTAGTTTAACAACCTGCTCCACTTTCTCAAGTAATGCTTTTGACGCATTTTGGAAAAGTAAATGCGCTTCTTCAAAGAAAAATACCAATTTAGGTTTTTCTACATCACCTACTTCTGGTAGGTCTTCAAATAACTCGGATAGTAACCATAGTATAAAAGAAGAATAAAGGTCTGGGTGCGCATATATATTTTGAGCATTTAAAACATTGATCATACCAAGACCATTGCCATCTATTCTCATAAAGTCTCTTATGTCTAATGATATCTCTCCAAAAAACTTATTCGCCCCTTGAGACTCTAGGACAAGTAAACTCCTTTGAATAGCACCAATGGAACTGGTGTGAATATTGCCATATTCTTTTGAGAGCTCTTTTCTATTTTCTAGCATAAAGGTAAGCATTGCGTTAAGATCTTTAAAGTCCATAAGCAACAGTCCTTGCTCATCAGCAATTTTAAATAGTGCATAAAGGACGCCTTTTTGAGTATCATTTAAGCCAAGAAGTTTGCTCAAGATAAGTGGTCCCATTTCACTAACGGTAGCTCGTAGTGCCAAACCATTTTCACCTTCTAAATCCCAAAAAGTCGTAGGGAATGCTTCAAAATGAGGTGGTTCAATACCAACTTTATCAAGATGCGACTTCAATTTATCACTTAAAGAACCACTCTCAATAAAACCACTCATATCCCCTTTAATATCTGTAAAAAATACTGGTACACCTATTTTGGAAAACTCTTCAGCCATTACCTTGACGGTAATACTTTTACCTGTACCTGTTGCGCCCGCAATAAGACCATGTCTATTAGCAACTTTCGGTTCAAATATTACATCAATTCCATTTGAAACACCTAATTTCATTATTAATTCCTTTCTAAATCATATTCCCAATCATGTATTGAACCAAAGTTGTGTAGATTTTTAAAGCCCATCATACCTAACACTTTGATGGCCATAGCTGATCTAGAACCCGATTCACAATAAAAAATCTTTTGACATTCATCATTATCAATACACTTTGCAAATCCTTTAAAGTTAAAGGTTAAAGGTACGCATTTTGCACCTTTTATGTGTCCTCTATTGAATTCCCCTTCGGTTCTAACATCATATAGCACAACACTTCCTTCTTCTAGCATTTCTCTTAATTTCTTTGAATCTATCATCTCTTTATAAAACCAACCTTCCTATATACTTTACTTAACGTCTTATTGGCAATAGTTCTCGCTCTATCTGCTCCCTCTTTGTAAATACCTTCTAATCGTTCTTTGTCATTGTAAAATTCATAAAATCGTTCTTGAAGGGGGATTAGCACATCAATGACCGAATCAGCCACACCTTCTTTTAAGTCTTTATAATTCATACCCTTAAAAGTGCTTACCGATTCATCTATTGTAATATCTTTCATCAACGCATAAATATTTAATAAGTTTTTAACGCCCGCTTGTTCATCGCTATAATTTATGATACCCACACTATCGGTAACAGCGCGAGATATCTTTCTTCTAATCGTCTTTTCATCATCAAGTAAGAATATGATGCCATTTATATTTTCTTCACTCTTAGACATCTTCTTTGTTGGATTTTGAAGATCATAAATCTTAGCACCCACCTTATTAAAATATCCTTCTGGGACTTTAAATGTAGGAGAATATGCATTGTTAAATCGTATGGCAATATCACGCGCAATCTCAAGATGTTGTTTTTGATCATCACCAATCGGAACGATATCCGTTTGATAAAGTAGTATATCCGATGCCATTAGGATGGGATAATAAAATAGTCCAACAGGAATCGATTCGCCAAGCTTTTGACTTTTATCCTTATACTGCGTCATCCTTGATAATTCTCCCATATAAGAATTACACCCAAGAACCCATGCTAGTTCAGCATGTTCAGGAACATGAGATTGTATAAATAACGTATCTTTTTGAGGATTTAGCCCACTAGCTAAATACAATGAAAGGTTTTTGAGTGTGCTTTCGCGAAGTAGCTTTGGCTGTTGTCGCACGGTAATGGCATGTTGATCGACAACACAATATAATCCTTCATATTCTTCTGATAGCTTGCTAAAATTCTTCATCGCTCCGAGATAATTTCCTATGGTGAGATCGCCTGATGGTTGTATCCCACTAAATGCTCTTTTCTTCATACCATTTCCTCCTAAATAAAAAGCACCCTACTGAAGGGTGCATATGCACGGTACCACCTAATTTTTTTTCTTTCATAGCTATAACGCACAACCGATTCGTCTCATAGGGTCCAAATGTTTAATGCCAAATATGCTCCTTCCACCACCAAGCACTCGCTTTAACCCAGCAACATAAACAACTTCCCTAGTCATAGACTTTAATTTATTATACATTCATATAATACCAATGTCAAAACAATAATATTATGACGCCTCTTTAATCCCATTTTTTTGTAAATGGGCAATAAGGTCATCGATTCTCTTACGATGTTTGTCTCTTAATTTAAAACTGGAATTATCGGTAAGATGTATCGTTATTTTTTGAACAAACAATTTGTGTAGCGCCCCTCTATAATAACTCTTTATATCGTTAAGAGGTATCCTATAGATTGCTAAGCCGTATGCATAATATAAATAGTGATCCGTTACAACATATTTTGGAAAATAACCATATATAAATCCAGAAGATGTATCCGATGTTATAAACGAATAAAATTCTTGTCCATTTAAACTGATGATGATTTCCTTCATATTAACATAACGCTGATATATATAAACACTGGCAACACAAAAAGAAAACACCTGAATC
>PDWI01001550.1_pt1 | contig 36001 bp, 38 predicted proteins | sample 1430891 | NCBI WGS metagenome assembly PDWI01 (sample SAMN01162508, study PRJNA174530) | Oral metagenome, whole genome shotgun sequencing project. | biome: Marine environment; feature: Marine mammal; material: Swab sample of the gingival sulcus; isolation source: swab sample of gingival sulcus... | reverse complement strand
TAGCTCTTTTCTTTTGTGCTCTCTTGAGTACTCAGCTATAATACCATATCACTTTTTTTATGTCAACATTTTTTTTCATTTTTTTTGTACTTTTTTTATTCATCCTCTTGAAACCTTTATTTTTCAATGCATTTAAGATTTATGTTTCTAATCTGAAAATTTTAAATTTACAATAATAAAAAGGTTGCAAATAAAACAATATACTCACAACCTTTTCATCAACTATAGTATAAGGTAACTTTATAATATTTTCCTTTTTATGATATCAAACTTTTTTATTAATCTATTTAAAATTATCTTGATTTAATTCATTTTTAAATTATTTTGCAGTTCTCTACAATACCACTTGTGTAAAAAATAACACACCTTCACAAAGCATATATATAATGTAAAAAAAAATTGTAATACCACATTTAATTTTTTTTCCTACATTATATATACGCATATTATACACTTACAAATTAAAACTTATTTCTTTATACTTTTAATGTATTCTTCTTGTAAAGCATAAAAAAATTCTTTTTTAATCTTACCATCTATTTTCTTATTATCGAGAAATTTTTTGACTATTTCCAAAATTGAAACTACATCATCTGTATTTTCCGATTTAAACTTAATACTAGATGAAAACTTGTCATCGCTTTCAATTTTAAAATAATCTTCATTCACATTAAAAATTACAGCAAGTTTTTTGTATATTTCTCTATCTTTTGGATAAGACTTTGATGATTCATAGTTTCTAATAGTCCTGACGCTTACACCTATTTCTTTTGAAAGCTCTTTTTGAGTCAATAAAAAATCTTTTCTTGCTTTTTTTAATTTTTCAGCAAAATTCATTTTAATTCCCCTTTATAAACTACCTTAAACTTACTATAATTTTATAAATATCACAACTAGAAAAACCCCTATTATAAGCAAATCTAGCTAGTTTAGACAATTCTTTTTCTGAATAAGGCTTTTTTAACCCAAGCAAATTTATTTTATTTTCAATTATATCCTTTAATTTATTGTATTCTGAATTTTCTGTTTCAAGAACACTTTCTATTTCAGCATAGTTTAAACCTTTGGACTTTAAATTTGCTTTAATTTTATTTTTTCCATATTTATCCGCTTTACTTTCAATATAAAGTTTTGCAGCTCTCTTATCATCAACTAAATTTTCGCTTTTCAAAAGAGAAATTACATCTTCTATAATTTCCCTTTCAAAATTTCTTTTCTGTAATTTTAGTTTCAGTTCCATACTAAAATGCTCTCTATATGAAATCAAATTCAAAGCCTTTTCATAAATTTTTAAAAACTCATCCCTATATATTATTTCACTTAATATATCATCATTCATTTCAAATTCATCAAAAAGTCCAAACTCATCACAAACTCTAGAACTAAGACTATACCGCTTCCCATTATATTCAAATGAAACTACAGAATTTGAGCGTTTAAAATCTTTCATAATATAAAATTTTTAACTACATTACTAAAAAATAGCAACTAAAGCTGATGATACCATTGTAACAATAAGCATTATAGAAACTGTCCACGCAACCGCCTTTTGAAATTTACTTCTTCTCATAAAATTTTCCTTTCTTATTTTTAAATAATAAATTTGATAATTTATATAAAATATAATATCACAAATAATTTTTTTTCTCAATAAGAGAGATAGATAATTTTTTAAGATTTCCACTTTAAAATCAAGCATAAATTTTTTTATTAACAAATAAATATTAACACAGAAAGTAACAATTATTAATTAAATGTACTAAAATTTTAAAAATGCAAGTTATATATGCGGCTAAAAATTTAAAAACCAATTAAAAGTCATAAAAAGTACATAAAAAATACATAAATAGCTTTTCGGAAAATTAGCTAGACTCACAAATTAAAAATGAAATTTATGTATGATAATTTTACAACTATTAATTTTTCATAACGTTTCGTTTGTTTTTTCACATATATTTTTTTGTAAAATAATTATTTCAGTAAAAAACTTTATTTTACAAAAACTTATAATTTTCTTTTGTATTTTTAAAAAAAATGGGTTATAATATTAACCAAGAAAATTTATATTTTCTATGTCATTTATATGAACAATCTTTGAACAAAGCAAAAGGAGGCTTTTATGTTAGAGATTTTAAAACAAATCGATGATATTGTTTGGGGTACTCCCCTATTGGTACTTTTAATAGGTACAGGTATTTACCTAACATTGGGACTAGGACTTCTACAAGTTAGAAAATTACATTTATCATTCAAGTATATGTTTGATAAAAGTGATGATGAAGGCGAGGGCGATGTAAGTAGCTTTGCTGCACTTTGTACAGCTCTTGCTTCAACTATAGGTACTGGTAATATCGTTGGTGTTGCTACTGCGATTGCAGCAGGCGGACCCGGCGCACTATTTTGGATGTGGGTTGCAGCGTTCTTTGGAATGGCAACTAAATATTCAGAAGGACTATTGGCAGTTAAATATCGTAACGTAGATGATAACGGTCAAATGTCTGGCGGACCTATGGCATATATCGAAAACGGTATTCCTGCAATATATGGCGAAAAATTTAAAACAGTTGGTAAAGTATTAGGCGCTATGTTCTGCGTATTTGCACTTGGTTCAGCATTCTTTGGAATAGGAACTTTCGCACAAATAGACAGTATAACAACAAATGTTAATCAGTTATTTGGTGTTCCTGTATGGATAGTAACAACTGTTCTTCTAATATCTGTAGGCGCTGTTACTATAGGCGGTATTAAGTCTATATCAAAAGTTGCTGAAATTATAGTTCCATTTATGGCAGCATTCTACATAATCGGTGCATTGATGATAATATTCACACATTTATCTCAAGTTGGAACAGCAATAGGATTAGTATTTAAACTTGCATTTTCATCTTCATCTGTTAAAGGTGCAGTCGCAGGTGTAACAGTTAAAATGGCTATACAGAAAGGTTTTGCAAGAGGCGTATTCTCAAATGAGTCAGGACTTGGCTCTGCTCCTATAGCAGCAGCCGCAGCTAAAACTAAATCTTGCGTAAAACAAGGTCTTGTATCAATGTCAGGTACATTTATAGATACTATAATAGTTTGTACTATGACAGGTCTTATAATAATTCTAAATGGAGAATATGTTAAACCGGGCGCAGCAAAAATTGCAAACACTTTAACAACAAGTGCTTGGCAGACAAACTTCCCTATAGCTGGAATCGGACAATACATCGTAACAATAGGATTAGTATTCTTTGCATTCACAACAATAATTGGTTGGAACTACTACGGAGAGCGTTGTATAGAACACCTATTCGGAGTAAAAGCTATTATTCCTTATAAAATTGTATTCTTACTAATCATGTCTTTAACTTACTTAAACTTAAAACTAAACTTAATTTGGACATTAGCGGACATAGTAAACGGTCTTATGGCTATACCAAACTTAATAGGTCTATTATTACTTAGTCCAGTTATATTTGGAGAGTCAAGAAAGTACTTTAAAGAATTAAAAGAAAATAAATAGTTATTAATAACTTATAAAAGTTAAAAATAAAACCCACTTTAGCATTTTAATTAAAATGCTAAAGTGGGTTTTATTATGTAATTCAATGTTACTATTTTAAGTTTAACATTATATAAATAATGTTAAACTACTTCTCCATAGTCTATATACTTAATTTCATAACCTGTATCAAATATAAGCCTACCTAACTCATCTATTCCCTTACTAAATCCAATTACTCCATTTCTTGTAATCTCTTTATTTTTCAAATAAAAATACTCATTTATATAAGAAATAAATTCATTTTCTATAAAAGGTTTGTCACAAAGTAAATTAAAAGACTTAAAAAAACAATCAAAAAATTCACACAAAAACTTTTCTACATCTATTGCTATTCCAGTTTCTTTCTCTATAGTACTAGCAATATTCACTATATTTTCGTCTTTAATTTCCCCTTTTATATTTAGTCCAATACCAATAACTAGACTTATATTTTCCTTACTTTCTATAACAGTTTCAGTTAATATTCCGCATATTTTTTTAGAATTTAACATTAAATCATTAGGCCATTTTATAAGTAAACTTACACTACCTAACTCTTTCAATAAAACTTTATGTAAACATATAGCCACAAGCTGGGTTACAAAGCGAATATTTTCAGAAATTTTATCTAAAGGAATTTTAAAAGAAAACATTAGGCAACCGTCAAAATCAGACAACCAAGTTCTACCCATTCGCCCCCTACCATTAGTCTGTTTTTCAGCAAAAACTATTAAATTTTTGCCCAAACTATCGTAAGTTTTAATATAATTATTTGTAGAGCCTACAGTTTTTAAAACTTTAACTTCATCAAAAATATTCGCTTTTTTTAAGTTTTTTTCTATATTATCAAAATTAAACATAATTAACCAAATAATGTAAGTAAAGCACCTGCAGCGACAGCAGAACCTATTACCCCCGCAACATTAGGCCCCATAGCGTGCATAAGCAAAAAATTTTCAGGGTTTTCACTTTGACCAACAGCTTGCGAAACTCTAGCTGCCATAGGAACAGCAGAAACCCCAGCCGAACCTATAAGTGGATTAATCTTATTTTTACTAAATTTATTCATAAGTTTTGCCATTATAACGCCTGATGCAGTACCAACTGAAAACGCTATAATACCAAGCACCAATATTAAAATAGTGTCCATTTTTAGAAACGCATCTGCAGTAGCAGTTGCACCAACACTCAATCCAAGCATTATTATAATAATGTTCATTAAAGCATTTTGCGACACTTCTTCTAATCTTTTAGTAACGCCACATTCTCTAAATAAATTTCCCAACATAAGCATACCAATAAGAGTAGTAGCAGCAGGAACCATAAGTGCCACAATTATTGTAACAGCTATAGGGAATATAATTTTTTCTTTTTTAGATACAACTCTCAACTGTTGCATTTTAATTTTTCTTTCTTCTTTTGTTGTAAGTGTTTTCATTATAGGCGGTTGTATTACAGGAACAAGAGCCATATAAGAATACGCTGCAACTGCAATAGGCCCAAGTAAATGTGGCGCAAGTTTAGCAGTAGTATATATGGCAGTAGGCCCGTCTGCGCCACCTATAATACTTATTGAAGCAGCAGAAAGCCCGTCAAAACCTAGCAAGAGAGCACCTATAAATGTGAAAAATATTCCAAACTGTGCTGCTGCGCCTAAAAGCAAAAGTCTAGGATTTGCTATAAGAGGTCCAAAGTCTGTTGCAGCACCTACTCCCATAAATATAAGTGGCGGAAATATTCCAAGTTTTACACCTTTTAATAAATAGTAAAACAACCCACCAACACTATCTAAAACAATCGATAACGATTGTCCTTGACCTTGCAAAATACCTATTTTCTGCCCTGAAGCACTTGCACCTTGAACAGCAAGTTCAAACACAGGTTTATCCATTATTCCAGAAAGTGGTATATTAGTCAAAAGCATACCAAAAGCAATTGGCACCAATAATAATGGTTCAAATTTCTTTTTAATAGCTAAATACAATAAAAATAAAGAAATTATAATCATTATAATAGCTTTATAGTCTACCCCATTAAAAAATAAAGTATATATTCCTGATTTCTCTATAAATTTTATAAAAGCTTCAGCCACAATATACTCCTTTATTCAATAAATAACATATCATCGCCAGTGTCTACAGTTTGACCCTCTATGATATTTACAGTATTTATTCTACCGTCTCTAGGCGCTTTTATTTCATTCTCCATCTTCATAGCCTCTAAAATTACCAATATATCACCTTTTTTAACGCTTGACCCACTAGATGTATTCACTTTTAAAATTTTACCCGGCATAGGTGCTTTAATAGATTCTCCTGCACCGTCATTTTTACTAACTTTTACAGGCTCACTTTTAACAGGCGTGGATTCATCATTTTTAACCACAGAAGAAGTAGAAGAAACTTCTTCTACTTCTACTTCATAACTCACGCCATTAACAGTTATATTAAATTTTTTCATTATTACCTCCAATTTTTTTTTCTTGACTTCTTCCACACAGAATTTTTAACAGGAAGTTTCTTTATGCTCTTAATTTTTAAAGTTTCTATGTTTTCCCCTGTAAACGCCGATATAGCAGCAGAAATTACAGCTACAATTTCCAAACTTTCATCAACTTTTGGTTTGCTATCTTCTTTTACAACTTCTTTAATAGCAGGCTCTTCTTTTTCTTTTTTAGATACGCCCGAAAACTTTGACAATAAATTTATAGCGCCCCAAAGAGACATAAGAAGTAAAAAGGTAAACCCCATACCTATTAAAGCTACCATAAGTCCTGAAAGAATTTTGTCCCCAATCGACATAGATTGTATTTCAACTACATTTTTTATTTTAACAATTAAATCCATACCTACCTACATTTCTATATTTTGGTTTCTAATTCTCATTATAGATTTTGTTTCAAGCATATTAAATGCCTCTATAAGTCTGTACTTTGTATATTTAGGTTCAATTATATCGTCTACAACCCCTTTTATAGCAGCGTTATAAGGACTTGCAAAATTCTTTTCATAATCTTTTGTTAGCATTTCTCTAGTTTCTTTTACATTTTCAGAGCTATTTATTTTCTCACTTTCAAGTATCCCAACTGCAACACTAGGTTTAAGGCTAGAAACATTTGCACCCGGCCAAGCCAAAGTAAGGTCAGAACTTTCTTTGCCTACACCCATAGCAATATAAGCAGTACCATAAGCATAACCAATTATTAAAGAAATCTTTGGTACATCAACATTCATATTAACTATACTAAGCTCTGAAACTAATCTCATAAGCTCATCTTCTTGATTTTGATTATCTATACGCAAACCCTCTACATCAACTATATTAAGTATAGGTATATTATAAGTATCACAAGTCTTTATAAATTTAATAGCTTTTTTAACGGCATCTATATCTAATTTAGAACCTTTGATATTTTGATTTCGCCTATTAGCAACAACACCAACACTTTTACCATTTAATCTTATAAAACCTGTAGAAATAGCATTTCCAAAATCTTTTGAAAGTTCATAATATTCATAGTCTGAAATTTCATTTATTACTACATCAATATCATAAAAATCATTCACTAACTCTTTTTCAGCAAATAGATTCAAAGTTTCATTTATTTTTATCTCATCAAGTTCTCTATAACTTATTGGCAATTCATCACAATTATTAGGCAAATAAGACAGTAATTTTTTTATGTCCTGTATAAGTTTTTCGTCAGAATCAATATGTTGATGATTTGATGAAATTTCTTTTCCATTTTTAGCTGAACTTTCTTTATCATGGCTAGCTAAATCATAATCATTAAAATTAGCAATAAATATTTCAGATTCAATATCTTCAACTAAAACAAAGTCTGAATTTTCTGCAAGTATAGAATTTGCACCATAACAAGCGCCACAAATAGCAGAAATTTGTGGAATTAACCCTTTAGCTCTTGCTTGGCTTTTTATAATTTTATTATACGCTTTTAATACATCTATACCCTCATCAACTTTTGCGCCTATAGAATTATAAAAACCTACAACAGGAACACCCATTTTTATTGCGTTTTCAATTACTCTAGAAATTTTATTTGCGTGAGCTGTTGTAATAGCGCCATTTAAAAATTCGCTTTGAGAAAATGCGTAAACTAATCTGCCGTCTACTTTTCCATACCCTGTAATAACTCCAGCGCCAATACCTACAAGTTCGTCTTCATTACTCATATTTATATTTCCATATACAGATTTATAAAAAGTATCTAATTCAACAAACTCTCCGTCATCAAATAGTCTTGACATTCTTTCAAAAGCATTTAATTTCCCATCAGCCCTAGCTTTCTCTCTTAAATTCAACTTATAAAGTTTATCTTTTAATTCCTTAAAATTATCAACATATCCCATAAAACACTCCTTATTTAACTTAAATATAATTACTTTCCAAATACAAGATAATTATAAATCATTTTTACCCAAAACGCTATCCTATTAAAAATAAAATATATATAATAAACTAAACAAGAATTAAAATTTATAAAACAAAGTGATTTCGCAATAATATTAAATATAATAAACTTTTATTCTAAAATAAAAGACTGCCTTTCTTGAAAAACTTCAAAAAAGACAGCCTTTATTAATTTTATTTATATTATTCTATGTATATTAGTATTTACCTTGTGCGTGCATAGCAGTAGCTACTTTTTCAAAACCAGCTAGGTTTGCACCTGCAACTAAATTATATCCATATCCATATTTTTCAGATGCTGCAGCAGCATTATCGTGAATGTTATTCATAATATTAAATAATTTAGCATCAACTTCTTCTGCAGTCCAAGAATATCTCATAGAGTTTTGGCTCATTTCTAAAGCAGAAGTAGATACACCACCAGCATTTGCAGCTTTTGCAGGTCCTACTAAAACATTTTGCTCTAATAAGTACTTAATAGCCTCATTTGTAGTAGGCATATTAGCACCTTCTCCAAGTAAATACAATCCGTTTGCTACCATCATTTTAGCGTCTTCTACATCTATATCATTTTGAGTGGCGCAAGGAAGTGCTATATCACATTTAACTTCCCAAGGCTTTTTGCCTTCAACGAATTTAGCAGAAGGATTAGTTTTAACGTACTCACTAATTCTCTTTCTTTCAACTTCTTTAATTCTCTTAACATCTTCAACATTAATTCCGTTTTCATCATAAATATATCCTGATGAATCACTTACAGTAACAACTTTACCGCCTAATTGTTGAACTTTTTCACAAGCATAAATTGCAACGTTACCTGAACCAGAGATTATAACAGTTTTATCTTTCATAGTTTCTTTGTTATGCTTAAGCATAGCATCTACAAAGTAAACAAGACCATAACCTGTAGCTTCTTTTCTAACTAATGAACCACCGTAAGTTAAACCTTTACCAGTTAATACTCCGTTTTCAAAAGCTCCTCTTATTCTTCTATAATGTCCATACATATAACCAATTTCTCTAGCGCCTACTCCGATATCGCCAGCAGGAACGTCTACATCTGGTCCAATATGTCTATAAAGTTCTGTCATAAACGCTTCACAGAATCTCATAATTTCTCCGTCAGATTTTCCTTTAGGGTCAAAGTCTGAACCACCTTTACCACCACCAATTGGTAGTCCGCTCAAAGCGTTTTTGAAGATTTGCTCAAAACCTAGGAACTTGATAATACCTAAATAAACAGATGGATGGAATCTTAAACCACCTTTGTAAGGTCCTATAGCTCCGTTAAACTGAACTCTGAAACCTCTATTTACGTTTACTTTTCCTGCATCATCAATCCATGATACTTTAAACATAATTTGTCTTTCAGGCTCTGTAATTCTTTCTAAAATGTTTGACTCAACCCATTCTGGATTTTGTTCAATAACTGGTTCAAGAGATACTAGTACCTCTTCTACAGCTTGTAGAAATTCAGGTTCGCTTGAATTTCTTTTTTTAACCTTTTCTAAAACTTCAGCTATATGCTTGTTCATTATATCCTCCTTGAATACAATAATCTAATCACCAAAAAGTAAGGCAAAATTAAGTTTTGCTTGCCTACTTTTATTTTAACACAAAATTTTCTAATAAATCAAGAGATAAATCACTAATAATTTAAAGATAATTATATAACAAGATTCAACTATCCTTCTAAAGCAATTCTAAACTCTTTATAGTTCTATTTTTTACAGTATCTAATGTATCAACAAAAGAATTATTGCCTATATAATCTTTGATTTGCTGAACACAAATTGCAGTAAGTTTAAGTTTTTCATAGTGATTTTCTGTAACTTTAAAATCACTACTTAATTTCAAAAATTCAAGTCTTATATCACTATCATAGACTTTATTTGAATTTAAAAGATTAGTTTCAAATTTTCTAATCTCCCGTTTTAAGTTCTCTAACTTTTCATATATAGGCGAAAGTTCTAAATTGTCATATTCAGTAACTATAACATCCAAACGCCCTAAGCTATCATCAAAGCTACGTATTCTATTTTCTGCGTTTCTAATCATTATAAACAAGTTTTGTTTTTCTGATATAACCTTACTTATATCTTCAATATTTGTAGTTTTAAAAACATAATTAAAATTATCTTCAAGCCTTCTAATTTCAGACTGTTTCTCCAACATATCCATTTCCAAATCGGTAAGTTTTTCTGATATAACTTTGCTTTTAGACAGATTTTCTTCATATTTTTCAACTTTTGATTTTACCTTATTGACAAGAATTTTAATATCTGAATAATCTAAATTTAATATTGTATTGTATTTTTGCAAGTTTAATCTATAAGTATTCAAATTTTTTTCTATTATCTTATCCTTATCATAGCACTCATTTATAAAATTAATAGTTTTCTTTAAATACATAACATCTGCTTCACTAAAACTACCTAAAGATGAAATTATGCCTAAATCCTTATCAAACATAAAAATAGCTTTATCTTTAGCTTGCATAAAATTAGATAACTTATTTTCAACATTTCTTAAATATTTTTCGCTTTCTAGTTTAGGTTTTCTGCCAAAATGTATAAATCCAAAAATACTTAATATAAATACAACACAAAAACCTGAAACATATAGCCAAGAATCTATGCCATTCATAGTGTAATACATAGAAAAATACAAAATTTCAGCAAGTATTAAAGCCAAAATCAAAGGTCTAATTTTAAATGATGGGGTGTTATTAAATTCTTCAATATTATCATCCCTTTCATTTTTTAGCCTATTATAACAATCTATATCTTTTTGTACGTATTCAAATGAAAACTTTTTTAAATGAGAAAGTTCATACTTATTTAAAATCACAGATATTTGAGAATCAAGTTCATCTCTCTCTAGGCAAAGTTCAACGTATTTCTCTAAACTTTCCAATAAATACGGTTCTTTTCTTGCATCATCTAAAAGCAATCTTTCATTATCTGTAACATCATCCACAAAATACATAGAAAGTTCTTTTTTCAAAATTTCTTGCTCATTTTCTATTTTTTCTATATTTTTTTTACAAAGCTTATAATCTTCTAACAAGCTATACTGAACATCTTTATAAAAATTATACTTTTCATACTTTTCAACAAAACTATCTCTTTCTTGTATAAGTTTTAACCTATTAAGCATAAATTCATGCTTTGACGGTTCAGGTCTTTTTACAGAACTATTTTTAACCATAGCAATAGCTTCAGAATTTACAGAACTATAAATTTTTATATTTTTATCAATATCTTTTTTTAAAGATTTAAATTCTTCATCTATGTAATTTAAATTTTCTCTTAAATCAGAAAAACCTTTATATTCATAAAAAGACTTATCTCTTACAAGCAAACTACGTCTTTTAAGTTCAGTATTTTTTATCCACATACATCCTCCTAAACAATTAAAATCAGTATTCATAACCTCTTTATTTTTTATTAGATACGCAAATATCTTTTACAGTGCAACCTTCACACTTTGGAGATCTTGATGAACAAACCCGCCTTCCATGAAATATTAAAACGTGGTGCATTTTAGTCCATTTATCTTTATCTATAATTTTCATAAGCCTATTTTCAACTTTATTAACATTTTCATCATCTACAAGACCCAACCTATTTGAAACCCTTTTTACATGAGTATCAACCGCAATAGCAGGCGTACCAAAAGCATTTGAAACAACCACATTTGCGGTCTTAACCCCAACGCCTGCAAGTTTTACAAGTTTAGATTTTTCTTTCGGAATTTTCCCATTATAAATGTTCTCTAAATCTTTACAACAACTAATTATATTTTTAGCCTTTGTCTTGTAAAGTCCGCATGGTTTTATTATTTTCTCTAAATCTTCTAAACTAATATCAAATATATCTTTAGGCTCTTTAAGGACTTCAAATAATTTCGGCGTTACGCTATTTACCCTTTTATCCGTACATTGTGCAGAAAGAATAGTTGCAATAAGTAACTCAAAAGGGTTTTTGTGGTCAAGTTCAACTTTCGCATCTTTGTGAGTTTCCATAAGTATTTCAACGACCTTATCAATATCTTTTTCTTTTAATAATTTTTTATTCATATATCAAGTATAACAAAAAATTTTAAATTTATAAATAGAACTTTTAAAAATATCTTATATTATTGGCTTAATCTTTAAAATATGTTATAATTATAAGCATATATTAAGAACGGAGAAGTAAATGATAAAATATGTAATAACTTCTACATTTGGATTAGAAAAAATAACTAAAACAGAACTTATTAGACTAGGTTATAAAATAAATCTTGTAGAAAACGGATCGATAACTACAGAAGGAACTATAGACGCAATAGCAGACCTAAATATAAATCTTAGAACAGCGGATAGAGTATATATAGAATTAGCAAAATTTAAAGCAGAGAGTTTCGACGAACTTTTTGATAAAATTTACAATATACCTTTCGAAGAGCACTTATCTGCAAATGCTAAATTTCCAATAATTGCTAAAAGCGTAAAATCAAAACTTTTTAGTAAATCTGATATTCAAAAGATTAGCAAAAAAGCAATAGTAAAAAGACTTACCAACGACTATGGGATAAACTATTTTCCAGAAGATGAAGAAACTTGCCAAATTAATGTAAACATACATAAAGACGTAGTTAGCGTTCTTTTAAATACAAGCGGGGACGCTTTAAACAAACGTGGTTACAGGACAAAACAAACAGACGCTCCATTAAAAGAAACTCTAGCGGCGGGGCTAATACTTCTATCAAATTGGAATCATAAAAAAACAATGATAGACCCAATGTGTGGTTCAGGTACGCTACCTATAGAGGCAGCTATGATAGAGTTAAATATAGCACCCGGACTAAATAGAAAGTTTGCAGCAGAAGATTTTATTTTCGTGCCACAAAACCTATTTGAACTAAAAAAACTACAAGCCAAAGAAAATATAAAAGAAAATATAAATTTAAAGATTTTTGCTATGGATATAGACCCGAAAGCTATTGAAATAGCTAAAGAAAACGCCAAAAACGCAGGTATATTAAATCAAATTAATTTTTCTGTAGCAGACATAAAAGACTTAAAAATAATTAATGATTTTGGGTGTTTAATAACAAATCCACCTTACGGAAAAAGACTTGGGCAAGATAAAGAAGTTTTAAATATATACAAAACCATAGGAGAAAAAATTAAAACCTGTGATAAATACTCAACATTTGTACTTACATCAAATGAACAATTTGAAAAAGAATTTGGAAAAAAATCAACTAGGAATAGAAAATTGTATAACGGAAATATAAAGTGTTACTACTACCAATATATATCCGATAGGAGATACTAAAATGACAATACTAAAAATATTTTTATTTTTAATAATTATAGGCATCATTTTTGTGTTTATAGAGCCTATAAAAAGAATACTTTTATATAAAATATTAAATGGTAGAATAGCTTTAAAAACTTATGAAATACTAATTTTTATAATTATTGTACTTTTTGTTTTTAACTTTGGTAAAATTATAAACACTTCCAAAAATATAATATTTAAAGAAAACCTTAAAAAGATTGCAACAATAGAGCTATCAAACTATATAGACCTTAAAAATTTTAAAAATGACCAACCAATATTTAAAATAGATAGTAATTTATTAATACATGCAGGAAATAGACTACTTTGTTTTGATGAAAATGGAAATAATATATGGTCAAGAGAAGTTCATTCAGAGGAAACTTCAATAGCAAACATGAAAGAAAATACTATAATTTTTGATAACTTAAAAGGCGACTTTGCTATTATAAATAAAGATAATGAAGTAATAAACAACGGAAAGACTAATATAGAAATAGAAAAAGTCAAAACGAGTAATCAAAATGTGTATATAAAACCTAAAAACAAAAATGAAATAGTAATATTAAATAAAAATCTGAAAAATATCGGTAAAATTAAAACTAAAAATGCAACAATAATCAACTTCATACCAGAAAAAATTACTTCAAATGTATATGTATATACTACAAGCATACATTCAAACAAATTAAAATCATATTTATATATATATGATGAAAATGGAGTTATTATAGGAAGTTCAGATATTGATAGTTCAATTGTTTTTGATATGATAATTGATGCAAATATAAATATAATATGCGACAATAAAATTATAACTTTTACAAAAGATGCAAAATTAATAGCTGATAATAACAAAGTTGGAAATATCACTATAACAAAAGCAATAGGTAATAGGTTATATAGCATAATATCAAATAACGGCGATAAAATCAAAAAAAGTCTAAAGGTATTTAATGAAAATTTAGAAGAATTAGCAAGTTTACCTATACCTTTAAAGCCAAAGGGTATGGAAGTAAACAAAAATAAATTAATTATATATAGCGATAATAAAATTAATATAATAAAAAAGCCAATATCATCTAAATCAAAAAGTTATACATTAAATATTGAAAATGATGATAAAAAAGAAAAAATAATTGATATAAAATGGTTATCAAGCAAATCTTTTTATGTAAAAAAAGAAACAAAAATTATAATATACGAAACAAATTAGGAGAAAAATATGATAATAGATATAATAATAATAGCAATTCTTGCGTTTTCAATTTTTTGGGGTTATAAAAAGGGTCTTGCATTAATGCTTATAAACTTTGTAAGCGGAATGCTTGCATCTCTTTTAGCATATATGTTTAGTCCTGCTTTAAATAAAATTTTAATAGAAAAGTTTGATATGTTCAACATAATTAACTCAAATATAGCTAGTAGAATAAAAATTGCAAGCAAAATACAAACAGGAAAAACTTCACCTAGTGAAATAGCAAACAACGCTTTAGTTATACCGCAAAACTTAAAAAATAATATAGATGGTTGGATAAATAACACATCAGACACAGTTATAACAGATGCATCAGTATATATAACTGAATTTATTTTAAAGATAATGTCATTTGCAATAATATTTATATCGGCAATTATAATAATTAAGATAATTACTATCGTGCTAGATATAGTTACAAAACTACCAATTATACACTGCGCAAACCATTTAGGCGGTGCAGTTTTTTCTCTACTTTTTTCATACCTATTAATCAGCGTATCTTTAATGTTAATACTTAGTTATGCATCTATAAATAAAACAACTGCGATAAACAAACAGCTAAAAGAGGCAAAATTTACAAAAGTTTTCATAACACATAATCCACTTATAAATCAAAGCATAAAAGGTAAAGGTTAAATTATGCCATACAAACTAGAATTAAACGACATAATAGAAACTAAAAAGCAACATCCTTGCGGTTCTAAAAAATTTACTATAACAAGGTGTGGAATAGATTTCCGTATGCTTTGCCATATTTGTAATAAGGAAATTTGGATAAAAAGAACCGATTTAGAAAAAAGAATAAGGAAAATATACAGAGAAAACGAACTTTTAGATAGAAAAGAGTGGTAAAATGATAAAAACAATAGGAATAATAGGTGCTTTAGATTATGAAATTGAGCTTATAACAAAAGATATAGAAAACAAAGAAGTAATAGAAAAAGCAGGCAGAATATTTAACAAAGGTAATATTAAAGATAAAACCATAGTGTCTGTGGTATGCGGAGTTGGAAAAGTAAATGCAGCTCTTTGTACGCAAGCTATGATAGATAATTTCAACCCTGATATTATAATAAATTCAGGTGTTTCGGGTTCTTTGTCTAAAGAAGTGAAAATTTTAGACATAGTTGTAGCAGATAAACTATACCAACACGATGTAGATGTTACAAAATTTGGATATAAACTTGGACAACTTCCAGGACTTGAAAAAGAATATGTAGAAACAGATATTGAAATTTCAAATAAAATATACGACATAGCAAAATTAGAGTCAATAGAAAATCAAATTCATAAAGGCGCAATAGCAACAGGCGACCAGTATATAGCAGACAATGATAAAAAGGTTTCTATAATAGAAAATTTTAGCGCAATAACAGTAGAAATGGAAAGCGCAGCAATAGGACAAGTTTGCAAAATAAATTCTGTACCATTTGCAATATTAAGAACAATATCCGACAACGCAGAAGAAAGTTCAACTTTAGAATTTGATGAATTTGCAAAAAAAGCTGCAATTACAGGCTCTAAAATCATTTTGAAATTTATAAAAAAGATATGATAAAAGAATTAAAAGTAAAAAAAGCGGGAGAAAGGCTAGATAAATACATAGCAAGTAATACTGATATACCACGAAATAAAGTCGAAAAATTACTAACAGAAAATGCTATTAAAATAAATTCTAAAATCATAACTAAAAAAAATACTAAACTAAATTTAAACGATTTTATTGAAATAATATACGATGAAAACTGCCAAGATGAAGAACTAAAAAAAGAAAATATTCCTTTAAACATAGTTTATGAAGATGAAGATATAATCGTTATAAATAAGCCTAAAAATATGGTAGTCCATAAAGGTGCGGGAAATACAAATAGCACTCTTGTAAATGCACTATTATATCATACGCCAAATATTAGTAAGTTGTGCGGAGAAGATAGACCGGGGATAGTCCACAGATTAGATAAAGATACGACAGGACTTATAGTTGTTGCTAAAAGCGACTTAGCCTACGAAAATTTATCAACACAATTAAAAGACAGAACAGTTAAAAAAATATACTTCGCCCTTGTCCACGGCGGCTTTTCAAAAGAAATTGGAATTATAGATAGCCCAATAGGAAGAAATAAAAAAAATAGGTTAAAACAAGCAGTATGCTTGGATGGAAGACCTGCAATAACAGAATATGAAGTTATAAAAAAATTAGAAAAATATTCATTAGTAAAAGTAAAAATTAAAACAGGTAGGACACATCAAATAAGAGTGCATCTAAAGAGCATAAATAATCCGATAGTTGGAGATGAACTTTACGGAACAAAGTCTGATAAATATAAAAAGTATGGACAATTTCTACACGCAAAAACATTAGGATTTACACACCCTAGAACAGGTAAATACATTGAATTTGATAGTAAACTTCCAGAATATTTTGATAAAGTATTAAAAGAAATAGAAAGTAGGATAAAATGATAGACAAAAAAGAAATTTACGACTTTATAATAAAATCTAAAAAGCCAGTAAAAAGTGAAGAAATATATGCAAAATTTATGGAAAATGCTAAAGATGATAAACTTATAAAAAAAGCTTTAAATGAATATGTAAAAAGTGGAATGATTTATCACACAAGTACCGATAGGTACGCACTTCCAGAAAAAATGGGGTTAGTATTTGGAACTCTTATGACAAATGAAAAAGGTTTTGGCTTTGTAAAAGACGATTCCGAAAATGGAGATATTTTCATACCCCACAATTTCCTATACGGTGCAATGAACGGGGATAATGTTTTTGTTAAAATAGAAAAGAATTCTAAAAATAACCAAAAGTTAAAAAGAGAAGGTATAATAAAAAAAGTTGTTACTAGATACAACTCTACAATCGTTGGAACTCTACAAAAAAGTAGAAATATGGGCTTTGTAATACCTGACGATACTAAAATATTTACAGATGTATATATACCAAAAAAATATTTAGATGGAACAAAAGACGGTCAAAAAGTAGTCGCAGAGATAACAAAGTGGCCTGAAAAAAACAGAAATCCTGAAGGAAAAATAAAAGAAGTTCTCGGTAGCATAGATGAAAAAGGCGTAGATATATTATCCATAATAAGAAAGTATAAATTACCTGAAAGTTTCAACAAAAAAGTGCACAAAGAGGCTGAATTAATACCTGAAAAAATAATTGAAAAAGACATAAAAAATAGAAAAGATTTTAGAAACAAAAACATTATAACTATAGACGGTATTGATGCAAAAGATTTAGATGATGCTGTATATTTAGAGAAGAATGCAAATGGAGATTTTGTACTAAGCGTACATATAGCTGATGTAAGCCACTATGTTAAACAAAATAGCAAAATAGATAAAGAGGCTCTTAAAAGAGGAACCAGCGTTTACCTAGTTGATAGAGTAATACCAATGCTACCAGAAAAATTATCAAACGGAATTTGTAGCTTAAATGAAGGCGTAGATAGATTTACTTTAAGTATAGAAATGACAATAGATAAAAATGGTAAAGTTTTAAACTATAATGTCTTTGAAGGCGTTATAAATTCTAAAAAAAGACTAAATTACAAAGAGGTAAACGGTTTATTTGAAAAAGATAAAATAGACGCTAACGTAAATATAAAAACAGACATTCAAGAAATGCTATTTGAAATGAAAACTCTTAGCGAAATTTTAAATAAAAAAAGAGTAAAAAGAGGCTCTATAAACTTTGATTTCCCTGAAACTAGCATAAAGCTAGACGAAAACGGTAAAGTTGCTGAAATAACTGAAAGGACAAGGGGTGTATCAAATAAACTAATAGAAGAATTTATGTTAATAGCAAACGAAACTATAGCTGAATATATGTATTGGCTAGAAATTCCATTCGTTTATAGGGTTCACGAAACACCAGATTTAGAAAGAATAAACGATTTAAATAAATTTATAGCAGCATTTGGAAAAAAAATAAAAATTAAAAATCAAAAAATTGAACCGTCTGAACTTCAAGATTTAATAAATGAAATAGACGGAGAACCTTACGAAAGATTAGTAAATAAATTAATGCTACGCTCTTTAAAACAAGCTAGATACGCTCCACAATGTTTGGGACACTTTGGACTAGCAGCAAAATATTATTGCCACTTTACATCACCTATAAGAAGATACCCCGATTTAGAAATACACAGAATAATAAAAGAACATTTACACTCTAAAACAAGAGAAATAAATGTCCTAACTAGAGAAGTTGAACTAATTTCAGAAAGGTCATCTACAACAGAAAGAATTGCCGAAACAGTAGAAAGAGAAACTGACAACCTTAAAATGTGCGAATTTATGTTAGATAAAATTGGCGAAGAATTTACAGGAGTTATATCTTATGTAACTAAAAACGGCATATATACAGAACTTGAAAACACAATAGAAGGTTTTACAAAAGTAAGTAGATTAGGTTCAGATTACTACGAATATGTAGAAAATAACCTATCATTTGTAGGACAGTACACAAAAGACATATTTACAATCGGCGACATAGTTAGAATAAGAGTAGAAAGTGTAGATATGATGAAAAGAAAAATAGATTTTGACTTGATAGAAAAGACGGGCAAAAAAGAAAGAGATAAGAGAACAGATTAGGAGGACAATTTTGTCATTAATAGCAATAGATTTAGACGGTACACTTTTGAAAGACGACCATCAAACAATAGATGAAGATACTAAAAACTTACTACTACAATTGCACAAAAAGGGACATCACGTTGTAATAGCGACAGGAAGAATGCTTGGTACATCAATACATTTAAAGAAATCTTTAGGATTTGACTGTGATATGATTTGTTCTAACGGAGCGATAGTACACAATACTGAAAAAGGAATTTTTCTCGATAGCGCAATGAGTAAAGAACAAGTTTCAAAGTTCCTAGATATAATGGAAGACCCTAATAACTATATAGACGGAAAACCTACATACTATCACGCATATTCAGCGTTTGATATGTTTGCAAACATAGAAGAAAATACAGCAAAATACTACAAAGAAAGAATAACACAGAAAGCCTTTGACGAAAAATTTACTGTAAATATAGGAAATGTAAGAAAAAATATAGAAAATCAAAGAATTTACAAATTTGGCATTAGAGATGACGGTTCAGAATTTGTAACAACCTTACTAGATAAAATCCTAAAAATAGGAAATCTACAAAAAGTTGCATCTATGCCCCTATCAAAAGATATAATGAAAAGCAAGGTAAATAAATGGGTCGCTATAGAAAACCTATGCAGATTATACAATATAAATACTAAAGACACTATATGCTTTGGAAACGAAGAAAATGATATTCAAATGATTTCTAAAGCCGGTATCGGCGTTGCTATGGCAAATTCAACAAAAGATCTTTTAAAAATTGCTAGAAATGTAACCTATTCTAACGAAGAAAAAGGAGTTTATGAATTTTTGAAAAATTTAGATTTATAAAATTTCATAATACTATATATAAATAATCTCAATATAAAAAGCTACAACCTTTATATAATATAAAAGTTATAGCTTTTTTATTTTTAACAGTTAAATTATAACTGATTACATCATACCTGGCATTCCGCCCGGCATTCCACCTGCCATAGGTGTATCTTCTTCTGTATCAACTACAGCAGCTTCAGTTGTAAGGAACATTGCCGCAATAGATGCTGCATTTTGTAAAGCTGTTCTAGTTACTTTAGTTGGGTCTACTATTCCCTTTTCTTTCATATCTACAAATTCATTATTATAAGCGTCATAACCTATACCGTCTTTTGATGCTATAACCTTATCTGCAATAACTGAACCTTCTACACCTGCATTTTTAGCAATTTGTCTTACAGGTTCTTCGATAGCTCTTCTTATAATTTCAGCACCTGTTTTTTCATCGCCTATAAGTGTTTCTATAAGCTCATCAACCTTTTTAGCAGCAGAAATAAGTGCACATCCACCGCCAGCAACTATACCTTCTTCTACAGCCGCTCTAGTTGAATTTAAAGCATCTTCTATTCTTAATTTTTTCTCTTTGATTTCAACTTCTGTAGCTGCACCAACTCTTATTACTGCAACTCCGCCAGAAAGTTTTCCAAGTCTTTCTTGAAGATTTTCTTTTTCATAATCGCTAGTTGCGTCATTAATTTGAGCTTTAATTGTAGCAATTCTTTCTTCAACCGCTTTGTTTTCTTCTTCTCCATTTACTATAGTAGTAGATTCTTTATCTATTTTTACAAGTTGAGCAGTACCTAACATATCTATAGTAGCTTCTTTTAACTCGTGTCCTAAATCTTCTGTAATAACAGTAGCACCTGTAAGAGCTGCTATATCTTGTAACATAGCCTTTCTCTTATCTCCAAAACCTGGTGCTTTAACCGCAACAACATCAAATGTACCCCTTAATTTGTTTACTATAAGAGTTGCTAAAGCTTCGCCTTCAATATCTTCTGCAATAATTAAAAGTTTTTTACCTGTTTGAACTATACTTTCTAAAATAGGTAGAATTTCTTGTATATTAGAAATTTTCTTATCAGTTATTAAAATATATGGATTTTCAAGAGCTGCAACCATTTTTTCTGAATCACTAACCATATAAGAAGATATATAACCTTTATCAAACTGCATACCCTCTACAACTTCTAAATCAGTAGTCATAGTTTTTGACTCTTCTACAGTTATAACTCCTTCATTACCAACTTTTTCCATAGCATTTGAAATAAGTTCGCCAATCATAGGATCTCCTGCAGATATAGCCGCTACATTAGAGATAGCCTCTTTAGTATTTACAACAGTTGAGCCTGACTTTATAGATTCTACTGAAACAGCTACAGCTTTTTCTATACCTTTTCTAAGTATCATTGGATTTGCACCCGCTGCAACGTTTTTTAAACCTTCTCTAATAATAGCTTGTGCGAGTACAGTAGCAGTTGTAGTACCGTCACCTGCAACATCATTAGTTTTAGTAGCAACTTCTTTTACAAGTTGTGCACCCATATTTTCAAATCTATCTTCTAACTCTATTTCTTTAGCAATTGTTACACCGTCATTTGTTATTAACGGAGCTCCAAACTTTTTATCTAATATTACATTTCTTCCCTTTGGTCCAAGTGTAACTTTTACAGCGTCAGCTAATTTATTTACACCATTTTCTAGCAATTTTCTTGCATCTTCATTAAATTTAATTTCTTTTGCCATAATTATTCTCCTTATTTAACTACCGCTAGTATATTTTCTAAATCAATAACTATATAATCTGCATCTTCAAGCTTAACTTCTGTTCCCGCATACTGCTTATATATAACTTTATCTCCTACTTTTATAGAACTTTCATTTTTTTCAGGAACTTCTACTACTTCAGCCCACTGTGGAGCCTCTTTTACAGACCCAGTCAATACTATACCACTCTTAGTTTTTTGTTCCGCTTCAACTTTTTTAATAACCACTCTTTCCCCTATAGGAATAATTTTCATAATTTACCTCCTTTTTTTGGCACTCATCACCTTTGAGTGCTAACAAATATATTATAAACTAAAATCCCTTATAAAGCAAGGGATTTTTTTATAATTTTTATAAATGTTTTAACTCACTCTCGTGACTAGAGTGATGAAGTCCTATATTAAATATATTCTTGACGTGTTCATCATCTAATGAATAATAGACTTTTTTTCCGTCTTTTCTCTGCTTAACAAGTCGTTCTTTTCTCAAAAGTTTAATCTGATGAGATACCGCAGACTGATTCATAGATATTACATAAGATATATCATTTACGCAAAGTTCTGTTTTAGATAAGACAAAAATTATTTTTAACCTAGTTTCATCTGCAAAAGTTTTAAAAAAAGTAGCCATTTTAGTATAATCACTTTCTTTAAGCATATTTTCTTTAGCTTTTTGCGCTAATCTAGGATTATGTATCTTTGTATTGCTATTTATTTTGCCCACCTTCTCTCATATAGTAAAACATATATTGTTGTAAAAGCGCCCTATAATCGCCAAATAAATTTTTAATATTTATTAGATTTTTTTCGCTAAAATCTTCTATCCCATAAAAATTTTTAACAGCTTTTTTCATCCAAGTATCTATAGGAAAAACTTCAAATCTAGCGAATCCAAAAAGCGCAGTACATTCTGCAACCTTTATACCTATACCTTTATATGTTTTAAGTTTTTTAATAAGGCTTTCTGTAGACATTGATTCCATCTCATCTATATCAGAATTATTTAATTTCTGTATAGTTTCATAAAGATAATTTGCTCTATATCCCGCTCCCATACTTTTAAAATCTTCTTCTGAAAGTTCTTTTAACTTTTCCAAAGTAGGGAAACTATAAAAATCTCTATCATCAATAGTACATATAAAATTACCTTTAGCTTTAGAGATAGCCTCTACGGTATTTCTTATCCTAGATATATGATTGTTTGCAGAAATCATAAAAGTAATCATCATTTCAAGTTCATCTTGTTTTAAAATAACTATACCCTTACCAAACTCCACAACGTCTTTTAATTTAGTATGTTTTTTTATAAAATCTTTATTTAACTTTTTATAATCTCTATCTAAATCAAAATATCTAGCCAAATTTTCGCCAGAACCCGCTATTTTATCAATATTAACTTCGCCCTTAACAGAATTTAATCGGTATGCAGAATTTCCAATTATAGCTATATAAGAGTTTTCTTCTGGATACCACCTAAAAACTTGCCCACTATCATAAGTTTTATTAATATTTATATAATCTAACTTAATACCCATAATAAACTACACAGCTAATAACGGAACTAAATATTTAAGAACAAAGAATACTGCCAAAATAAATGTTGAAAGTCTAATTTCTTTTCCTTTACCACTAAATAGAGAAATTAAAACGAATGAAATAACACCAAAAGATATACCTTCTGCTATAGAATATGTAAAAGGCATAAGTGCAATTGTAAAGAATGCAGGTATTGCTTCAGCATAATTTTCCCAATTAATTTTAACAACAGGCGCCATCATAAACATTCCCACTATAACAAGTGCTGATGCTGTAGCTATAGGCGGTATAACTAAAAATATACTAGAGAAAAATAATGAAAGAATAAACAAAATACTTGTTACAAACGATGTAAGACCTGTTTTTCCACCTTCAGAAACCCCAGATGCCGATTCTACAAAAGTTGTTACAGTTGAAGTACCAAGCATTGCACCAACTGTTGTTCCAACCGCATCTGCAAACAAAGCTCTTTTAGCGTTAGGAACTCTACCTTCTTCGTCTAACATTCCCGCTTTATTACAAACACCTATTAATGTGCCTAAAGTATCAAACATATCTACAAATAATAAGGTAAATAATATAATAAACATATCAAATGTAAATACAGAACTAAAATCAAATTTTAAAGCGATAGGTTCTAATGACGGAGGAAGTTGAATATATTGAATTTTAGATGGATCTACCTTTACTACGCCAAAAATAATAGAAACAACAGTAGTAGTAAGCATACCTATAAGAAGTCCGCCTTTAATATTTCTTACAACCAATATTCCTGTAAATATTATTCCGAAAAGAGCTATAACTACAGGTTTAGAAGTAATATCTCCTACAGTTACTACTACTCCACCTAAAGTTTTACCGTCTGGTAGTATTGACATACCTGTTTTAACAACTCCGGCAGCTACAAAACCTATTAGCGCAATAAAAAGCCCAATACCTACTGATATAGCATTTTTTACAGGTGTTGGAATACAATTTATAATAGCTTCTCTAATGTTAAATAGAGTTAAAATTATAAATATAATACCTTCTAAAAATACCGCTGTAAGTGCTACTTGCCAACTAATTCCAAGTTTTCCGCAAACAAAAAATGCCAGATATGCGTTCAGTCCCATTCCAGGAGCCAAAGCAAACGGCAAATTTGCAGAAAACGCCATAACTAGCGTTGCTATAGCTGCAGATATAGCAGTTGCTGTAAAAACTGCACCTTTATCCATACCTGTTGCAGCTAAAATCGCAGGATTAACTGCCAGTATATAAGCCATAGTTATAAATGTAGTTATTCCCGCTCTTACTTCAGTTGCTACATCTGTTGAATGTGCACTCAACTTAAATGTTCTTTCCAAAAAGCCAACATTAGAATTCATACCATAATCTCCTTTCTCATTACCATTTACCAATGAAATTCGATTATAGCATAATTAAAAAAAATTGTCTATATATTTTTACAAAATTACTAAAATTCCTTTGCTTAAAAGATAGACTATAGTTCCACTCATAATTACACCTATAACATTAGCTAAAATTGCTGTCTTAGCTTTAAGTTGCATCATCTGTGCAGCAACAATTCCTGTATATACACCTGTAGTTGGTATAGGTATTCCAACTAATAAGACTAGGCCTAAAAATCTATATTTTCTATAATTCCCCATTTTATTTACAGCTCTCTCTTCATAGGAATTTACAAATTTTCTTAAAAATTTAAAACTTTTTAAATAAGTAAATAAAGGTTTTGTTATAAAAAATAATAAAGGAATTATAATCATATTACCACATACAGAAATTAAAGTTGCAGTTTCAAGGCTTAACCCCAACTTTAGTCCATAAGGTATAGCGCCCCTAAGTTCTGATACAGGGGTCATAGCAAGTAAAAAAACTTTTAAAAAATCCATATTTAGTACCTTATTTTCAAACTGTGATTTGCTTCACTACCGTCTATGGCAACTGTATATATAAGCTCTATATTACCATAGTCTTCACATACATTTGCTATAACCTTTTCCGTCATTATCTCAATATCAAAAGCTACATAAGGCGTTTTATAAGTAGTATTACATCTATGCTTTTCTTTTAAAAATAAAACTGTTTGATTCTCTCCATAACGACGAACTTTAACAGTTCCATCAGTTATAATAAGCATGACAGAACTTGCAAACCCAAACATTTCAGATTCATCATAGCTTATATACTTGGTTCCATTTTTTTCACTATACTTTGCAACTGTATATAATTCATACTTACTAGGTTCATCTCCTGATAATCTCTGTTCACTAGTAACACATATATTTATCTCTTTCTGACCTACCGCCATATAAATTAAACTCCTCTTTTATTCAAGGCTAGATTAACTAATTCATCTATAAGTTCAGTATAAGAATATCCTATCTTCTCGCAAAGTAATGGATACATACTAAACTTTGTATATCCCGGCATAGTATTTATCTCGCTTATATAAATCTCTCCATTATCCTTATCTATCAAAAAGTCGCACCTAGAAAGTCCACTTACTCCAACAATATTTGCTGCTCTTATAGTTTCTTTTTGTATATACTGTCTAGTTTTTTCATCTATAATTGCAGGTATGCTTATATCACTAAGCTCGTCTTCAGAATATTTTGCAGTATAATCATAAAATTCGTGGCTAGAAACTACTTCTCCAACTTCTGTCGCCTTATATGAGCCATAATTTCCTAAAACGCCACACTCAAGTTCTCTAGCGTTTATAGCTTTTTCAATAATTAAATGATCGTCGTATTTTAAAGCTAAATCTATAGCGCTTGTAAGCTCTTCACTTGTAGAAACTTTAGATATTCCAACGCTAGAACCCATATTACAAGGTTTAACAAATAACGGATATCCAATATTATCTTCCACTTTTTTTATTTCTTCTAAAGAATTTTTATAATAGTCTTCACTATGAACTATAACAGATTTTGCTACATTAAACCCGTTTGCTACAAAAACATCTTTCGTAAACGCCTTATCCATACAAACAGCAGAAGTTGCAACGTTGCAACCAATATATTTCACACCGATAAAATCTAAATAACCTTGAATTTTACCGTCTTCACCTACCGGCCCGTGAAGTATAGGAAATACAACGTCTATAGAAGAAATAAGAATTTCTGTAAACTTTGAAAAACTAATTTTTCTATCTAAAGTAAACATATTTTCAGGCGATAAATTTAAAAAAGTTTTATCAAAAGTATATACTTCTCCCAACTTATCAAACCCAAATAAACTTACATTATACTTAGACATATCTATATTTTCATAAACACTTTTTGCAGACATTATTGATATTTCGTGTTCTGCAGATTTTCCCCCAAAAAATATTGCAAGATTTTTTTTCATAATTTCTCCTTTTATATTTCTATTATCATTTTATAAATTTCATTCTTTTTATATTTCGTTATTTTAGATAAATCTTTAGCTATATCAGATAATTTTTCTCCGTCGTTTAATCTATTTTTAGCTATAGAAATTATCTCTTCGTCACTAAATTCTACTTCTTTTTCAATATATTTATCTACAACTACTACAAATTCGCCTTTAGGATTTTTAATTTCTTCGTTTAATAAAAGTTCAGAAATACTACCGTGTATATAACTTTCATACATTTTACTAATCTCTCGAAGTACTGAAATATCTCTATCTCCAAAGACTTCTAATAAGTCATCTAAAAATTTTTCAATCCTATGGGGCGACTCATAAAAAATTATAGGTGCCTTTATATGAGAAAGTTCATCTAATTTAGATTTTCTATTCTTTCTATCTACAAACCCTACAAAATAAAATTCACCGTCTTCAAATTTAGACGCTGCGTAAGCACAGGTAGATGCACTAGCCCCTGGTAAAATTGTGTAGTCTAAATTGTTTTTTATAGCTTTTAAGACAAGCGCCTTCCCCGGATCTGATATCGCAGGCATTCCTGCATCACTGATATAGGCAACACTACTACCACTTTTTATAAGCTCTATTATTTTTTCGCAAGACTTCTTTTCATTGTGAACATAATGTGAAATTAACTTGGCTTTTATGCCATAGTTCATAAGAAGTTTTCCGCTAACTCTAGTATCTTCGCAAGCTATATAATCTACTGATTTCAACACTTCAACAGCTCTAAAAGTAATATCAGATAAATTACCTATAGGCGTAGGAACTAAATATAATTTCATCATTTCCCCTTATAAATTAGATATTTAACGCTCTATATCAATATTGTTTTTACTATAAATTTCTATAATCTCATTACTATAAGTGCCGTCATCATTATATATGTATAACGGCTCTAAAATTTTAAGTTCCGGATTTGCACCCTTAATAAACTTAATTAAAACCAAATTACTAGGACTACCTACATAAGAACTTACAAATCTAATGACTTTTGGCTCTAACTTATGTTTCCTTGCTACAGAAAATATATCTACAAGTCTATTTGTCCTATGTACTATATAAAAACTTCCCTTATTGACTAAACATTTTTTTGCAGATAATATTACATCTTCTAAAGTACAACATATTTCATGCCTAGAAATCATTTTTATATCGTTGGTACTTTTAACCCCAGCATTTGATTTAAAATATGGCGGATTACAAGTAATAACTTCAAACCTATTGAAATATGAAGAATCTATATTTTTAATATCAACATTTAAAAGCGTTATTCTTTCAGATAAATTATTGAGTTTTATACTCCTAGTAGCCATCTCATAAACATCACTTTGGATTTCCATTCCAAAAATTTTACTAGCATTAGTTTTCTTCGATAAGAGTATAGGTAGAATAGCGTTTCCCGTACACATATCAAGCAGTTCTCCCTTAGTTTCTTCAACCATATCACTTAAAATCACAGCATCTACACCAAATGAAAACCAATTTTTATTTTGTATAATTTTAAGTCCGTCAAGTTCTAAATCGTCTATTCTCTCATCTTTAGTTAAAAAATCTCTATACATATAAACTTTCCTGCACAATAAAACCATCTACTTTTTGAAGTTTTTTAGGGCATTTACACTTACTTCTCTTAACATCAGAAATTTTATAAGAAACTATATTTTCTTCAAGTTTATATTCACTTTCTAAATCATCATAAGAACTTATAAACTTAACTTTAACTTCTTCTTTTATAGTATTAGTTGATACGACTATAGCATCTTTTTCATCTACTTTTACCTTTTCTCCTACATCAGGTAAAGTCTTCTTAATTTCATTATAAACTTCATTTTCAAAATTCATACAACACATAAGTTTTCCGCATACTCCAGTCATTTTGTCTGTATTAAGACTTATGTCTTGATCTCTTGCCATTTTAATAGTTACAGGCACAAATGTAGATATAAAATTAGAACAACATAATTTCTGTCCACATTTTCCTATACCCTTAACAATTTTGGCTTTATCTCTTATGCCAATTTGTCTAAGCTCTATCCTAGTTTTAAATTTTGATGCTAATTTTTTTAAAAGTTCTCTAAAATCAACCCTACCATCTGCAATATAATAAAAAGATAATTTCTTTTTATCAAAAGTATAACTTGCATCTATAAGTTTCATGCCAAGTCCAAAATTTTGTATGATCTCTTCACATTTAATTAAAGCCCTGTCAGAATCCTTTTTATTCTGCAAATTTTTAACTTTATCATCTTCATTTGCCTTTCTCAAAATAACTGATTTTTCCATAAAAGAATCATCTTGTTTAAGTGCAAAATTTTCATCTATACTTACAACTTTAGCATAATCTATTATATCATCTATTTTTACGACTATACTTTCATTTACTACAAGCTCTATTTTAGTTTTAAGTTGATATATTTTATCAATTTCTCTAAATCTAATACCAACTACACTCATTCTAATATCTCCCTAATTTTATGCAAAGTATAAGTAACTACATATTTATAATTTTGGTTGCGTTTAATTCTTATTTCCGATTCTGTAACAAGGTCTATAATATCTATCAATTTAATCTTGCTTATAATACAATCACTTTTAAGTAGACTGATTAAATAAGTTTTAAAAGACGGCAAAAAATTACTGTCATCATTATTAGAAACTTTATTTATTAAATCATAAAATGTCAAATAATCTTTGCTTACAATAGAATTTATAATATTTTCATAATCTAAATTACTATCTACATACTCTAAAAATCTTCCTATACTACCATTTGCAATGCTTAAATTTTCTTCTTTATAAACTATATTATTACGTTTAGCATACTCTATTATGTCATCTTTAGATAACGGATTAAAGCTAATTCTTATAAGCCTACTCTTTACAGTATCTATAAGAATTTCATATTTTGAAGTCGTAAGAATAAACACTACATTTTGTTTTGGTTCTTCTATAGTTTTCAAAAGTTTATTTTGAAGTGATAAATTCATTGTATCACAATCATCTATATGAACTATTTTAAAATCTGAAAAGTGGGGTTTAACACTTAAAAATTGAGATATAGCATCAAAAGTAGCCGAAAGTATCTTATCATTTTCAGGTTCAATATACAAATAATCGGGATGAGAACCCTTATCAAAATAATTACATGTCAAGTCATCACTACACAAAAGTTTTTTTGAAATCTCTCTTGCAAAAGTTGACTTTCCTATCCCCTTTATACCGTCAAACACATAAGCGTGAGAAAGCGCTTTTTTCTCAATTAACTTATCGAAATATTCCCATTTATCTTTATGACCTAATAACATTATTTACTTCCATTATTTCTATCTACTCCCAAAAAATAAATCAAAATTATAATACTTATTATAAATAAGATTACTAAACCTAAACCTAATACTTTACTTCCCATTACTTCGTCTCCAAAAATGTAGATATACAGATTAAAGTAACTGCTATACAAACAAATATATCTGCCACATTAAAAATAGCAAAATTTACAAACTTTAATTCTATAAAATCTACCACATATCCGTATCTTACCCTATCAATTAAATTCCCTATTCCGCCACCTATAAGCATTGCTATAGCGATTTTTACAATTAAACTAGAAGGAATTTTTGTGAGTCTATATAAATATACAAACATTCCCGCCATAGCAAAAGCTGTAAATAAAACTAAAAAAGTCTGCATACCATTTAATATACTAAATGCTGCGCCCTTATTCTCTGCATAGGTAAATCCAAATACATTATTAAGAACTTCTACACTTTGAATAGGTTTTAATTTAGTTATAACTATATATTTAGTAACTTGATCTATAATTATTGCAATTAATATTATTATAGTATATATAATCATTTCTTCATCGCCTTTACATACTTAATTTTAAGTCCGTTTGCCACATATTTTTTCTCATAATCAGTCATCACAACATCTTGTTTTTCACTATGTAAATCATAACTTTTTTCTAATATTTCAAAACCAGCTACTTCAAGTTCTTCTAAAGTAAATTCATACATATCATCGTGGTCAGTTTTAAACTCTATAATACCATTATCAACTAAAATATTTTTATAAAAAGATAAAAAATCTCTATAAGTAAGACGGCGTTTATAGTGTCTTGCCTTTGGCCACGGGTCTGAAAAATTAAGGTAGATTGTATCTACTGAATTTTTACTGAAAATATCTTCTATACTCTCAATTCTAAATCTTATAAACTTTAGATTATCTATGCCTTCACTTTCAACTTTTTCAATAGCTTTGAGCAAAAGTTCTTCCTTGTATTCCATAGCTATAAACTTATGTTCAGGATAAAGTTTTGCCATATTTACAGAAAAGGTGCTTGCACCTGAACCAAGTTCTAACATTAATTTTAAGTTTCCCTTATAATTATCTATACTCTTTTTTGTTTCATTTATACCATTATAATTATGCTTATTTTCTATGTCCAAATATTTGTCATAAGGTTTTTTCCCGTTCAAATTTGGCTCTATAATATAGTCCTTGTACGACTTATATTTTTCAACAGACCCTTTTTTTCGTCTTCTTCTCACATTATCTCCATTTTATTTATATGCATCTTTAGTATATTTAGCTTTAGCATTCCAAACCATGTACTCATCTATGCCATTATCTTTTAACGCCTTTATTTGCGCTTTAATTTCTCTAACTCCATAATTTATATGCCCCGGAACCCAATCAGCTGTAAAATCTTGTATCCAAGGTCTAAGTTTTGCTACCGATCTTAAATTTTTATTTCTATTTATAGCATCTTTTATAGCTGCATCTATACACTTATAAGGCTGTGCATCTGGAACAGAAAGACCATAATTTCCCTTACCATAGTGTGAAGGATACAACATAGGCGCAGCATAATCTACAACATTTACAAGAGATTCCCAGTGCTGACCTATATTTTGATCATCTATAGCAGTAGTCATCCAACCAAACACATCAGCTGTAACATAAGCCTCTTTTGCACTTATTCTCTCCCTAGCAAGTTTTAAAAATCTATGTATTGCAAGTACTTTTGAAATATTTTCCTTATTTTTAAAATCTATATTTTTATCTTCAGCTTTACTTGTTGCAGGAAATCTAACATAGTCAAACTGCACTTCATTAAAGCCCGCATCAATTGCCTCTTCTCCTATACCTATATTATACTCCCATAAATTCTTATCAAAAGCCGACGCCCATATTTGGTTTTCAAGAGTAAATAATTTGCCAGAATTTTTATAACTTAAAGCCCTTTCTTTATATCTAGTAGCATAACTTGCGTCTTTAAAACAAACAACTCTTGCAATTGCATATATTTTATTTTTCTTTAATTTTTCAATTAGATTTTTAGGTGTATCAAATACAGCTTTTGCATTAATCTCCGGCATATACTTTTCCCCAACTTTAGTTTTAAAAAGCATATATCCATTATCATCTTTTACATCAATAACAAAAGCATTTATTTCAGTTTCATTTGCAAGTTTTATTAACTTATCAACTTCTTTTTCATTTTCTAATATAGGCAATTTAACATAAATCCCCTTAACTTTTACAGGCGGATTATTTTCATATATATGTTTTGGTATTTCTTTGTAAGTTACATCCTTGTATGTAGTCGTTATAAATGAACTTAAATCTTTTAAAACCTGCGTTCTCTTTACAAAACCACTAATTTTCTTTCCGTCTATCGAATCTACTCTATAATACTTTAATTTTCTTTCTTTTCCGTTTTTAATTAATTCTTCCAAAAACTCAAGTTTTTTAGTTTTGGTTTTAAATTCACTATCAACCTTTATTAAATTAGAATGATATACTGAAAATTCAAATAAACTTTTACCTTCAAGCGATGGAAGTCTTAACTCTAATATATTTTTTTTCTTTTTTAAAGCAGACAACCTATTTAAAGTAATTTTATAAGAACTATAAGGGTTATCTTTATCTCCGCCTATTGAAATGGCATCTTTTTGTTCAAATACAGGATTGGCTATATGTATAGCAGATTTTGCAGGTATTTTTTTAGCATTTTTATTATCAAAATTTTTATCCGTATAAAGAAATGTATTTGTATTAGCAAAAAAAGTTTTATCCTGAACAACCTCTTCGTGTAACTTAGTTTTTTCTAAAATTCTATTTTCTATATATTTTTTTGTTTTTAGAACACTCTTATCAAAGCTAGTTTTAACAGTATCTCTATTTGCTGCATTTTTACCACAACCTGTAAATAAAAGAATTACAACAAATAAACAAACGCTTATTTTCTTCATATTAATAACCTCTTAACTTTTAAAATTATGTAAATATACATTAGTAAATTTATACAAACATACTTTAAAACATAATAAAACTTTACTTAAAACAACAAATTTAAAAAAATACTTGTTTTTATAAATTTATATTCAATTTTAATATTTTTATAAAACATATATATACATTTTATTTATTTATTTGTAGTTTTATTATATCATATATTCACATACACATCTATGATACCACAATAGATAAAAAATTTCTATTAAATTTTAGCCAAATTTAAATACAATGGAGGAAAATATGTTATCAAAAAGAGCAAGTTCAATAACACCATCAATGACACTTGGAATAAGTAATAAAGTTAAAATCTTAAAAAAACAAAACATAAGCGTACTAAATTTAAGTATAGGAGAACCCGACTTTTTTACACCTGAAAAAGTTAAAAACGCAGGGATAGATGCAATAAAAAACAACATTACAAAATACGATGCTGCATCGGGAAATTTACAGTTAAGACAAGCAATATGCGACAAGTTTTTAAAAGATGCTAATGCAAAGTATGATGCAGATGATATAGTAGTGTCTTCGGGCGCAAAATACAGCATAACAAACACAATTTTAACTATAGCAGACGAAGGCGACAATGTAATTGTACCTGCACCTTATTGGGTAAGTTATCCCGAGACATTAAAACTTTGCGGTGTAACGCCAAAAATAGTTAATACAAATTTTGAGTCAGGTTTTAAACTAAATAGAGAAAAGCTTTTACAAAACATTGATGAAAAAACAAAAGCTGTAATAATAACAAATCCGTCAAACCCAACAGGTTCTGTATACACAAAAGAAGAATTATTAAACATAGCCAATGTATGTTTAGAAAAAAATATAATGATAATAGCAGATGAAATTTATGAAAAAATTGTCTACGATAAAGACTTTGTATCATTTGCATCATTAGGAGAAGAAATTAAAAATATATCTATCATAATAGGCGGAATGAGTAAATCTGTGTCTATGACTGGTTGGAGAATTGGATACACAGCTTGCAGAAAGGATATTGCAAAGGCAATGGGTAGCATTCAAAGCCACCTAGTATCTCACCCTTCTACAATATCTCAAGCAGCGTCAATAGAAGGCATACTAAACTGCGAGCCTGAAATTAAAGAAATGGTAGAAATATACAAAATACGCAGAAATAAAGCCTGTAAATTATTAGATAATATAAACGGAATAAGTTATGTAAAACCTGACGGAGCATTTTACATATTTATAAATATATCAGAATTTAAAAAATATATAAATGAAGACAGCATATCTATGTATATTGCAAACAAGCTATTAGATGATAAAAAAGTAGCTGTAGTTCCCGGTATCGCATTTGGAAACGATGACTTTATAAGAATTTCTTACGCAACAGACATTGAAACTCTTGAAAAGGGAATAGAAAAAATTGCCGAAATTACAAAAGAAATAATTAAATAAAATAAAAAACTACTCTTATAAATGTTAAATTTAAAAGAGTAGTTTTTACTTTTATGTTAAAATATGAATATTTATTGTACTGATTTGTATATTATGCTATTATGTATAAGACAAATTTAATATAAAATAATGGAGAAAAATATGATAAACAACGAATTACTACAAAATTTTAAAGTACGCTTTGAAAACGACAAAGCAAGCAAAGCAGTTGCAAACGCAATTGCTAGAACAGGTATTGAAGCAAGTTCATTTAACAACGACGTTCTACGATTTCACAATTTTCAATTTTCTGAAAGTGTAAAAAAAGCAGAAATAACAAACCAAAAAAATTCAGGAAGATGTTGGATGTTTGCAGGTTTCAATGTTTTAAGACTAGAAGTTATGAAAAAACTAAATCTTAAAACTTTTGAATTTTCTGAAACTTACCTATTCTTTATGGATAAACTTGAAAAGTCAAACACATTTTTAGAGTTAATGATAGAATACGTGGAAGAACCACTTGATTCTAGGTTAATGGAAAACTTTATCAAAAACAGTTTAGCACATGACGGAAGCTGGTTTGAAGGCTTTGATGAACTTATTTCTAAATACGGCGCCGTACCAAAATCTGTTATGCCAGAGACTTTTAGTTCTGTAAAATCAAGTGCATTCGTAAATGAAATAAACTTAAGATTAACTAGAACTGCTATGAACATTAGAAAAGCTCACAAAGACGGAAAAGGTATCGATGAGCTTAGAAAGTTAAAAGAAGAAACACTTTACGAAGTTTACAATATCTGCACAAAAGTTCTTGGAAAACTTCCTGAAACTTTTGATTATGAATACCACGACAAAGATGATAAATTCCACAAAATTACAAACTTAACTCCTATGAAATTTTATAAAGAATATGTAGGAAACTTCTTTGCTACAAAGGTAAACTTAATAGAAGACCCTAGGGGAATTTATCCATTCGGAAGAAAACTTGAACTTAAATATTTAAGAATAGTAAACGAAGGAAGAGAAGTATTCTCTCTAAACGTACCTCAACAAGATATAAAAAATGCTATAATACAGTCTATAAAAGACGGAGAGGCTGTATGGTTTGCATGTGATGTAGACCAAAATACAGACAGAAAAACAGGTATTATGGATAAAAATATTTTCAACTACAACGAAACTCTAACAGATGTAGGTGAATTTACTAAAGCTGAAAAAATTGACTTTAGATGCACAGAATTAAATCACGCTATGTGTTTTGTAGGAGTAGATTTAGACGAAAATGGAAAACCTATAAAATGGCAAGTTGAAAACTCTTGGGGAGATAAAATGGGTGATAAGGGTATATTCTCTATGAGTGATGAATGGTTTACAAATGAAAATATATCTGCAATAGTAGACAAAAAATATGTTAGCGAAAAGTGGCTAAAGGGATTAGATGAAGAGTCTATAATGTTAGAACCTTGGGATGCTTACGCTGTAATGCTTAGAAGATAATGAAAAAGGGCTAGTCTGAACTGACCCCCAAAAGTTGAACTTAAAAATTTAACTTTAAGGAGGTCAGTTTTTTTATGGCAAAGTATAGTTTTGAATTTAAACTAAAAATAGTACA
>PDWI01003551.1_pt1 | contig 36010 bp, 28 predicted proteins | sample 1430891 | NCBI WGS metagenome assembly PDWI01 (sample SAMN01162508, study PRJNA174530) | Oral metagenome, whole genome shotgun sequencing project. | biome: Marine environment; feature: Marine mammal; material: Swab sample of the gingival sulcus; isolation source: swab sample of gingival sulcus... | reverse complement strand
GGGCAGTCAAAAGTTGAAGCAGCTAAGAAACTGGGGATTAGCACGACAACACTGTGGCGTAAATTAGGAGCGCAAAATGATTAGCGCCGTCGTACTAGCGGCGGGCAAAAGTGAACGCATGGGGCAGAATAAGTTGCTTTTACCCTTGGCGGGCAAGCCGCTTTTAGTATGGGTGCTAGATGCAGTCTGTCAAACTTCAATTGAAGATATTGTCGTCGTCACTGGGCGTGATAGCGAGGCAGTTAATCGGCAGGTTGCCGTTTACCCTGTAAAAGTCGTTTATAATGAAGCTTACCGCAGTGGTCAGGCATCATCAATTGCCTGTGGCATAAGGGCGCTCGATTCGCGCAGTCGCTGTTGCTTCTTTTTTATGGCAGACCAACCGTTAATCGATTGTAGTCTAATTGAATTTATGATAAATTCATTTCAGCCTGGTAAGATATTGCAACCGACCTATCGCGGTAAAGTCGGTGCGCCAGTATTGTTTGATGCCTGCTATTATGAAGCGCTCAAACAAATAACGGGCGATCGCGGCGGCAGACAGGTTATACGGGCAAATATGCGAAATGTCAATCATATCGATTGGCCTAATCACCAGCAGTTTTTAGATATTGATGACAAAGATGATTTAAGCGCGATTAGCCAGTTGATCAATGCGCAATTTAAGGAGGAGAGTAATGAGTAAGTTGAAGCACGAGGGTGTTGAAAAGGTTGATTTATTAACAGAAATGCCGGTGCGCGAAGACCCCAAAGACAAGCCGCATCATTTGAGCAGCATCAAAAAAGTAATCGGCGTCATTAGTGGTAAGGGCGGCGTCGGCAAATCGCTGGTAACCGCTCTAAGCGCTGTTGAGATGCAACGCAAAGGCTACAAGACTGCCGTGCTCGATGCCGATGTAACGGGGCCATCGATGCCGCAGTATTTTGGTTTAAAACAGAAGGCGCAGACCAGTGCATTTGGTGTTCTGCCAGTTAAGACAGAAAGCGGAATTGACGTTATTTCGGTTAATTTATTGCTTGACGATATCAAACAACCGGTTGTTTGGCGCGGGCCACTGGTGGGCAATATGGTAAAGCAATTTTGGGCTGAAGTTATCTGGGAAGACATCGACTATATGTTTATCGACATGCCCCCAGGGACAGGTGATGTTGCACTGACGACATTTCAAAGCTTGCCGCTAGATGGCATTATTGTCGTTACCAGCCCGCAAGAACTGGTTTCAATGATCGTTGCCAAAGCTGTCAATATGGCTAAAAAAATGTCGATTCCGATTATTGGTATCGTTGAAAACATGGCTTATTTTCAGTGTGACAACTGTTCTAAAAAGCACGAAATTTTTGGCGCGTCTAATATTAATAAAGTGTCAAACGAATTTGGCTTGCCGGTTATTGCCAAAGTGCCGATTGATCCGCAGATGTCGGCTTTGTGTGACGCCGGTAAAATAGAAAACTACCAAGCTGATTGGCTAGACCAACTAGGCCTTATTTTAGAAGATTTGACAACAGCAGTTCAAAAATAAGTTGGGGGCTCCCAGATAATTGGTTTTTTATCACTTATTTACATGTTTTTTTGCTTTATCTATGATTACTATTTAAAATAGTCGTTATTCTGTCGATAATACTATTACTGCAATGAACAGAAGCGTTGCTGATGATGGCAAAATAGTTTTTGCACTGTGCAACGTCGCTATTTTTAATAAGTAATTGAGTATTAAGGCGGCAATACGAGGTAAATAATGGGTATTAAACCAATTATTTCGTCAAGTATATTTTTTATAATTGGCGGATTTTATCATATGGTAGGCATATATGTTTTGAAGTTGAGCAAAAAAAGGGCAAATCGCCTTTTTTTTGGCATGACTGCATTGCTCTCCCTTTGGGCGTCGCTCTTATCATTTGCAATTATTGCTAAAGATATGACAACAAGTCGTATGTGGTTCAGTTTGACGGTCGTAAGCTGGGGCTTTTTTTGTAGTTTACTCTATCACTTTTCAGATCAGCTGGCTTATCCCAATAAGAAAAACGGGCCAATTTTTTACTTTTTTGTCTACGTACCTTCATTTGTCAATCTCTTTATTTACTACTTGATAAAGAAAACGGCATACAGTCAATTCTACATGTATAATACCGAATGGGGTTGGACCTATTCTATGCCGATAGGCTTTGTCTCGACTTATTACACGATTTTTTTAGTTATTTTTATTGTGAGCGCGCTTGTCAATTTAAGCTATTGGGTTAAAAACGACAAGGTTTTTCATCAAACATCGCTAATTGGACGCCGCAAAAAATTGACAATTGCTTTTTTTGCCAGTATTCTACTGCTTTATTGCGGCACTAAATTTGTTAACTTTCCCACTATTCAAGGCATTGCGCTGTGGATGATTATTCCAATTATCGCGTTCTTTTATATAATATTTAAGTATCGCTTTCTAGATTCCGAAAAAGAGGCGAATTCAAATCAATTACTCGATGATGTGTCGTTAGAAAAAATATTTGACCTGGTCGGCTATATTTATATTTTGCTGACGCAAGTTATTTTTGGCATTCATTTTTTGAGTGTTTCCTATTCGCAATTACACGTATTGCTTCACAGCTCGCTTATTTATATTGTTGGCATTGCACACTTTTTTATTGGGCGCATATTTAAACAGACAAAACACAAGTACTATTTTGTGTCATTTTCCGCTTCATTATTGGTTTTAGCCGATGTTATGTTTCACATTGAAGGCAATGGCATTACCATTTGGGCAATGTGTTTTTTTGCTGCCATGATAACCGCGGTATTCGACAGGCCAATCTATGGGCGCATTGTCATATTGTCAATGCTGATTGCGCAAACACTTTACTTTGTTCACAATTACGATTTAACGGTATTCAGCTGGCGCGATTATTCAACTAGAGTAATCGTATTGCTGCTAACCGGTTCGGTTATTCAAATGATCAACAAACTGTATTACAGTAGACGCTATGCCTCTAATCAGCAGTACAGCGTGCAAGAGACTTTAGCGGAAGTGTCGCAAAATTTGATCGATATAAATGGTCAAAACAAAGATGAAAAAATTCAAATGGTATTGGCCAAGTGCAATTGGCGTTTTGATAGTCAGTCGGCCTATATCTTTAAGTTAAATGCTGAAAAAAATAAGTTGAGCATTGCTTATTACCAAAAGGGAAGTGCAAAAATTCAGGACTACGATGAAGTTGCCGTTGAGAATTTTTCTTATGATTTAGGCGACAATCACTGGGGTGTCGATCAAATATTAGCGCGCAATCCGATTATTGTTAACGACATCGAACGCTTGCCAGGAAGCGCCATAGTGGTGCAGCGCTTTTATCGAGAGCGCTCAGCTAAAGGGTTTCATGCCTTTCCGATTACGCTTGACGAAGACGTTAAAGCTGTATTGTTTTTCGAGTTTAATAAAATTAAAAGCGATGAATCAGATCACCGATACAAACAAGTTATTGCCAATTTAATTGGCGATGCGCTAAAAAAAGTTAACTATGAAGAGCGCTTGTTTAAAGCGGCGCATATTGATATGGTGACTGGGCTGTTTAACCGCACCTACCTTACCGAACAATTAGATCAGCTTATCAGCAAAAGCGATAAGGGCGATCAACATGCCATTTTATTTATTGATATTGACAATTTTAAGCACATCAACGACGCATTTGGGCATTCAATTGGCGACGAAATACTGTGCCGCATTGCCGAAATAATGCAATCACTTAGCGATGAAAGGCATATTTTATCGCGCTTTGGCGGCGACGAATTCGTCATTACCTTTGCAAACTATGTTGAGCATTCTAATATTGTGGCATATATCAATCATCTGTTAGCAGCTATGGATAGTCCAATTAAAATTGGTCGCTATGAATTTAGGTTAAGCCTCAGCATTGGCTTATCGCTTTACCCGCAAGATGGTGTCGATGTCGAAAATTTAATCAAAAATGCCGACTTGGCGATGTACGCCTCTAAAACACTTGGCAAAAATAGGTGTTACTATTGTAACGACTATGTTAAAAATCAGACGGCAGAAAATATTAATTATACTAACAAGCTGATTAGCGCGTTGTCTAACGGCGAACTAAAACAAGTTTATCAACCGCAAATGGATATCCAAAGCGGTAGTCTAAGTGGTGTTGAAGTGTTACTGCGCTGGCATTCACCAGAATTTGGCGATGTTCCGCCGGCTAAATTTATACCGTTGTTGGAGCATATGGGGTTAATTGGTGAAGTCAGCGAATGGATTATCGACAATACCATTAAACAGCATCTCGATATGGTTGCGCGTGGCTTGCCCAAGGTTAGAATGTCGGTTAACCTGTCTGGGGTACAGCTACAAAATGCTTTATTTATTGAAAAGCTTAAGCACACGTTACAAAAAAAGGCAATTGACCCACAGTATCTCGAATTAGAAATTTTAGAAAAGTACATTATTGACCATTCTAATTATGTAACGAGTAATTTTAACAAGCTAAAAGAAATTGGCTGTTTAATTGCGGTCGATGACTTTGGCGTCGAATTTTCGTCGTTAAATCGCCTTCAGGAACTGCCGATAGATCGCATAAAAATTGATCAACATTTTATCGAAGGCATTGGCATTGATCCCAAAAAAGAGACAGTTATTAAAATTATTATTGAGTTAGCTGAAGCACTTGGCTTTACGTCGATTGCCGAAGGCGTTGAAACGGCAGAACAGTTCGCCTTTTTAAAGGCGAATGGCTGTCAAGAAATTCAGGGCTTTTATTATAGCAAGCCGATGTCGCGCGCTGCGCTAGAACAATTTGTTATAGAAAATGTTATAACTGTGCCAAAGGCAGTATCAAGTTAGAGGAAACTATGGCTTTAAAAGTGACACTTACCATAATTTTATATTTGTTCGTTGCCGGCTTATACAATATGTTAGGGGTATATGTTTTGACATTAAACCCTCGTAAGTTGGCCAACCGCCTGTTCTTTGCGACCAGTTTTTCGCTTTGCTTTTGGGCGCTTTGCTTCGCGGTTAGAAACTTCAATGTCTCAGCAGCGTTTAGCGATTTCGCTACAACTGCTTCTGTGCTGGGTTGGGGTACCTTATTCAGTTTTATGTATCACTTCGTAAAAACATTGCGCCAAGGTGCTAAAAGGCGCTCTGCATGGTTTTATTTTGCAGTGTACGGGCCTGCGCTGGTGAACATTGTACTTTTTTTGGTGCTGCCATTATTGACGAAAAGTATGTCTAGTTACATTTACACTGATTGGGACTGGGCCGCCATAGCGCCCAACATGTTGAGAGAAGTTTACCTCAATACATACGCTATTGTCTTTAGTGGGGCAATTATTATCAACCTGTACTTTTGGCACAGAGAAAGCCAAGAAGAAGTCATAAAGTTTCGCATTAAAATACTGACGCTCTCTTTAATTATCGTCGGTATCTTTGGGGTGCCATCTGAAATTATTATCAATCGTCTATTACAAGACCAGATGATTCAATTAATGGTCGTCTGGATGATTGTTCCAATACTGACGATGTTTTATATGATACGCAAATATCGCTTCTTATACCCAAGCATATCGATTACTCCCAATCAATCGCTTGATGACCAAATGCGCAGTAAGCTGTTTCGTTATATTGCACATGTGTACATTTTTACGTCTTACAGCGGTTTTACCATGCACTATGCGCGAGGTGGCTCTAATCACATATATATTCTTTTAAGTACTACTATTTATTTTTTTGGCATTGGTCATCTGCTGGTTTCAAATTACTTTAAAAATGTCAAAATAAAGTATTGGTATTTGACCTTGTCGGCATCGCTAGTGGTCATGATCAACGCCTATGTATCTTTTGAAAGTGGCTTTTTCACTATTGGCGCACTCAACTTTTTCTTTATTATGCTGACAGCGCTACTCGACCGCTCGGTTTACACGCTATTTATAACCGGCGTAATTATAATTTCAGAATTTTGCATGTGGTACTTTTATGTCTCGACTGAAAACCTAGTTAGTTGGAAAAACTACATTTTGCAGCTCGTTATCATCATAGTATCCAGTGTGGTCGTACAGTTAATCAGAAAACTGTCGTTTAAGAAACACTATGAAATGCTTGAACAGATCGTCGCGCAGGAAACACTGACCAAGATTTCCAAAAACTTTATCAGCATTACCAGTGCCAATAGCGTTCAAAAATTTCAGAGCTTATTGACGCTTTGCAATCAGAAATTTGACTATGATCGGTCGTATATCTGCAAGTTAAACGACCAACAATCATTTGTATTGGCCTATTATGAAGAACGAGAGAAAATTAACCGCAAGTTAACGGGTGGCGATAATACGCTACTGTGCGATCTTGTCAATTTACCGCTTTTAAAAGATCAGTTACTCAACAACGAAGTGGCTGTAATTGATGATGTCAATTATCACAAAAAACTCAATCCGTCACTTGAAAAAGCCGCTAAGTCACGTGATGTCATCTATATTAGTGCCTTTCCGATACTGCTTGACAGCGTCGTTGTTGGCGCCTTGGTATTTGAACGCGATGAAGTTTTAAGAAAAGATGTCCATTTCAATTATAAACGCGTATTTGCAACGCTGGTCAGCGATGCATTTAAAAAAATGTTCTATGAAGAACAGTTATTTAAAAACACGCATTACGATGAAATAACCGGCCTTTACAGCAGGCGTTACTTTACAGAAACCGTCAATGAACTGTTTAGAAAGAGCACATTGTCAGAACAACACGCCGTTTTATTTATCGATATTGATAATTTTAAAAGTATTAACGACACTTTTGGCCATTCAGTTGGCGACGAGGTATTGCGTAGGGTAGCCAATATTTTAATTCAAAATAAGCGCTTTAATGATATTGTTTCGCGCTTTGGCGGCGACGAATATCTGATCGCTTGCCCGTCGATTCGCGATAAATTTGAAGTAATTACCTACGTTAAAAGGTTGCTAGACTTGTTTGAAACACCCATCAATGTCGGCCGCTATGAATTTAAATTAGGGCTTAGCATCGGCATTGCGCTTTATCCGGCAGATGGTTCAGATTCTGAAACGCTGTTTAAAAATGCTGATTTGGCGATGTATGAATCGAAAAAATTGGGTAAGCATCGCTTCTTCTTCTGTAACGAAGTGGCCAAAGAGCGCGCTGTCGAAAATGCCATTTATATCAATAAACTGCACGAAGCATTTGAGAAAAATCAGTTTAAATTGGTCTATCAGCCACAAATGGATATTGCCAGTGGCAAAATTGTCGGCGCAGAGGCACTGCTCAGGTGGTATTCTCCTGAATTTGGCCTAGTTGCACCCAATAAATTTATAAGTCTGCTCGAACAAACTGGTTTAATTAATGAAGTAGGCGCTTGGATAATTGAAAGAGTGGCACAACAACAAATGAGATTTGTCGAAATGGGGCTGCCCAAACTGCGCTTTGCCGTCAATATATCGGTGGTTCAACTGCAAAATGAATTGGTTTTAAAGGCCTTAAAAAAGATTATTGACGATTATAACATCGACCCCAACTATATTGAACTGGAGATAACCGAGAGCGTTGCTATAAGTGAAATGGCCTACATTGTCGACATCTTAATGCAAATAAAGTCCATGGGTTATCAAATTGCAATCGACGACTTTGGCCTCGAATTTTCTTCACTCAACCGCTTGCAAGCCATGCCGGTCGATCGCCTCAAAATAGACAAGAGCTTTATTGACGGGGTTGGTAGTGATGCCAAACGCGAGCGCATTGTCGGCGTTATTATCAACCTGGCAAAGTCGCTTGAACTCAGTTCGATTGCCGAGGGCGTTGAAACAGCCGATCAGAAGCGTTTCTTAGTCGAAAACGGCTGTGATGAAATACAGGGTTATTACTACGCCAAACCAATGCCAATTGATGCGCTGGAGACCTTTGTGCGCAAAAATAGCTAAAATAGCCCAGATTATTCAGGCAGCGCGTGAAAAGTGCTTTTTCAACCGAAGGGGCACTTTTTTAATGCTTTTTTTCACACTTGAAATGTGTTAAACTAAACATGTTACAAACAATGGAGGTCATATGAAAAAAGTAGAAATATACACTTGGGCAATGTGTCCCTTTTGCCTGCGCGCCAAGGCCTTACTAAAAGCAGAAGGGGTCGATTTTACAGAACATAAAATCGATGGCGACGAAGCTGCTAGGCAGCGCTTAAAGCAGCAAACCGGCATTGGCTCGGTGCCACAAATATTTGTCGAGGGCAAATTTATCGGCGGTTGCGACGATTTACATCAGCGCCATGAGGCGGGCGAATTTAATACACTATTTGGTTTAAAAGATTAAAAGAATTGGGTAGAGGCTGGCAGATAAAGACTACAGGAGCATTTGATGAAACGCGCCATACATATTTTTTATAAAGATTTAAACTTTCACTATGGGCTAAACGACATTGCTAAAACACACCATATTTTACCCTTGTTTTTGTGGTCAGAAAAGCTAAACCAAGACGTCGACCAAACGCCATCAACAGGTTATCGACTCAGTTGGGCACGGGCTTTTAATCGTCAGTTGTTGCCGAGTGATGTCAATTTGTTAGTGGTGTCAGAAATTGAAGAAATTGTCAACTTGGCAATGCTCTATCGGGTGCAGACAGTTACCATGCTACACCACTATGAACCGCGCGAAATAGCTTTTCAAGCGGCGCTTAAGCAGGCGTTGGCAGAGGTTAATGTCACTTTAAAATTATATAAGCTCTATACGCTGTTATCACCGAGCGCAGTGCTAAAAAATGACGGTTCGCCCTACGGCGTTTTTACACCTTACTATAAAAAGTGGCGCCAACTGTTAAAGGTAATCAATGTTGAAAAAAGCGCTATCAATTGGCTAGAGCAGCCGATTGAACCGAAACTGCAAAGCCCAGATTACAACAGTGCAATTCAACAAGATTTTAATTACTGGCAAAGCTTTGTCGAAGGCGGCTATAAGCGCTATATTAAGCTGCGCGATTTTCCGGCTGAAAACGCCACATCACATCTATCGGCCCTGCTTAACCACGGCGTTATCAATGTACACGACGTCTTAAAAACACTGGTTAATTTGCCGTACAATGACAATATTGAAGCAGTTATCAGACAATTGGCTTGGCGCGATTTTTTTATTGCAGTATTAAAGCATCATCCTGCTACGGCCAAGCAGAATTACAATACGCGCATTTGCATTCCGTGGTCTAATCAGGCGATGGACTTTCAAATTTGGTGTGAAGGGCGCACGGGTTACCCACTGATTGATGCTGCCATGAAAGACCTATATAAGAGCGGTCGTTTGCACAATCGCTTGCGCATGGTAGTGGCGGCCTTTTTAACCAAAGATTTGCTGGTCGATTGGCGTGAGGGGGCGCGCTGGTTTAAAGAGCATTTAATCGATTACGATTTGGCGCTCAATGTTGGCGGCTGGCAGTGGTCGGCTTCAACTGGTGTCGATGCCGTGCCATATTTTCGCATATTTAACCCGACTAGGCAAAGCGAAAAATACGATTCAGCCGGCATTTATATTAAAAGTCAGATTGCCGAATTACGACATGCGCCAATTAAGAAAATTCACTTTCCGCAAAAATATGGCATTCCCTATATTGCGCGCTGTGTCGACCATGCAGCGGCTAGAAAATACTTTTTAGAGAACGTAACAATAACCCCCAAATAATCACTTACTTGGGGGCTTTTACTTTCCACTTCGCCTATGTCATTTCGACCAATGTATAGAAATCTCGTATTTCAATTTGACTTTTGCTTTTTGCCTTTTCTTTCTACTTTCCACTTTACCACTATGTTCCCAAATAGGCCGCTTTGACGCTGTCGTCGTTCAGTAGGTCGTGCCCTTTACCACTCAGCACAATGCTACCCGTTTCAAGTACATAGGCGTAATCTGATATTTCCAGAGCAACTTTTGCGTTTTGCTCAATCAGTAGTATGGTGACACCTTCTTGATTAATTTGCTTGACAATATCAAAGATGTCTTTGACAATTAAAGGCGCTAAGCCGAGCGATGGCTCGTCCATCATCATCAATTTTGGCTTGGTCATAAGGGCGCGCCCCACGGCTAACATCTGTTGTTCGCCGCCGCTCATTGTACCGGCCATTTGTGTTTCGCGCTCTTTTAAGCGCGGGAAGAGCTCAAATACCCAGTCAATATCATAGTTGACTTCGTTTTTATTTTTGCGCAAATAGGCGCCTAGTATCAAGTTTTCTTTTACAGTTAAGTTGGGGAAAATGCGCCTGCCTTCGGGCGATAGTGCGATGCCCTCTTTAACAATTGATTTTGTCGGTAGTTTAGTAATGTCTTTACCCATATAGGTAATGCTGCCACTGCTGGTGTTTTCAAGGCTCATAATTGCGCGCAAGGTCGTGCTCTTACCGGCGCCGTTGGCACCGATTAAGCTGACAATTTTACCCTGTTCGACGTTTAACGAAATACCTCTGAGGGCGTGAATACCGCCGTAATAAACGTGTAAATTATCAATTTTTAACATTAGTCCACCCCCAAATATGCTTCGATAACTTTTGGATCATTTTGAATTTCTTCAGGGTTGCCCTCGGCAATGGTCACGCCGTAATCGAGCACGTATATTTTTTCGCAAATACCCATGACAACTTGCATATGGTGTTCGATCATCAGTATCGATAAATCGAAGTCATCTCTAATTTGGTGGATAAAGTCCATTAATTCGTGTGATTCTTGTGGATTCATGCCGGCGGCTGGCTCGTCCAGCAGCAGTAGCTGTGGGTCGGTTGCCAAGGCGCGTGCAATTTCCAGTTTGCGTTGCTTACCATAGGGCAAGTTGCTCGATTTTTCATCTACCAAATCGTCTAGCCCAACGGCTTGCAGTAGCTGATGCGACTTTTCAAGCATTTGCTTTTCTTCGCGACGGTAGCGCGGCAGCGTTATTATCGCTTCAGCCAGCGAAGATTTAAGCCTTAAATGATTGGCAATTAGTACGTTGTCGAGTACGCTTAAATCTTTAAAAAGCCTGATGTTTTGAAATGTGCGTGCGATGCCCAGCTTTGTGATATTGTGCGACTTAACGCCTTTAATTGACTGGTCCTTAAAGAAAATATCGCCACTGGTTGGCGTATAGACGCCGGTAATCATATTAAATGCCGTTGTCTTGCCGGCGCCATTCGGGCCGATTAAGCCAACGATTTCATTTTTATTTACGGTAATTGAAAGCTTAGAAACTGCCGTCAGTCCGCCAAATTGCATGGTGACATTATCGGTTGATAAAACAGACATTAGGCACCTCCTTTTTGTTTTTTGGCAAAGCGCTTTGGAAAGTTAAACAGTTTTTCCCAAGTAAATTCTTCGCGCCCCATCAGCCCTTTCGGGTAGAACAGGATAACCGCCATTAAGAGGGCGGCAAAGACGACCATGCGCATGCCCGGTACGGCCGGTAATTGCAGCGAACCAATTTTAATGGCTTCGTCTAAGAAGCGCATTTGTTCAAGTGCAAATGTGACGATAACAGCCGACAACACTGAACCGGTAATGCTGCCAATGCCGCCCAGCACGACGATTAACAGAATGTTAAATGTCATGATAAAGCGGAACATCAATGGGTCGATTGTACTGATTAAGTGCCCCAGTAGACCGCCGCCGACGCCGGCGAAAAACGAGCCGATAATAAAGGCCATCATCTTGTGTTTAAATAAATTAATGCCCATTGACTCAGCGGCAATTTCATCTTCGCGAATGGCTTTAAAGGCGCGGCCATAGCTACTGCGCGTCAACATAATGATAAAGACAATTGTAAATATTGCCACGCCCCAGCTCCACCATATATTGGTATATGCCGTAATGTTTTTTAAGCCAAGTGGGCCGTTGGTAAGGCTTTGACTAGCTGTAAAGATAACGCGAACAATTTCGCCAAAGCCAAGTGTGGCAATTGCCAAGTAGTCGTCTCTCAGCCTCAGTATTGGCGCGCCAATAATCCAAGCGACCAGTCCGGCGGCACAGCCGCCAATAACCAGTGCAATTGGAAATGGTATCTGCACATTGGCCAAAAAGGGCACAATTGGCACTAAAAAGAAGTTTTGCTGTTTAATGGCAGGTGACATTGTCAACAATACAGAAGTATAGGCACCAATTGCCATAAAACCGGCGTGGCCAAGCGAAAACAGCCCGGTAAAGCCATTGATTAAATTCATGCTAAGTGCCAGTACAATGTAAATACCGGCCAAATTTAAGATGCGCAGTTGATATTTGTCTAATGTGCCATTTAAGATGGCCAACACGATTAGCGTTAAAATGATTAGACCGATTGATAAGAGAAGATTTCTATTTTTTTTCATATTACACCTTCTCCGTTAAGTTTTTGCCCATAATGCCGGTTGGCTTCACCAATAAAATAATAATTAATAGAATGAAGGCAAAGGCATCGCGATAAGCTGATAGGGCGGGGAACAATGCGACCAACAGTATTTCGAGCAGTCCCAATAAGAAGCCACCAATGACGGCACCCTTAATGTCGCCGATGCCACCGATAACGGCGGCGATAAAGCATTTTAAACCGGGAATAAGCCCCATAACGGGCAGTAACTGTGGGTATTTAAAGCCCCACATAATGCCTCCGAAACAAGCTAATGCCGAACCAATTGCAAAGGTTATTGAAATAATTGTGTTGACATTGATGCCCATTAGACGTGAGGCCTCGTAATCGCGCGAAACGGCGCGCATTGCCATTCCGGTTTTGGTATGATTGACAATATAAAGTAAAATAAATAGCAATATTAGCGTAACTACCGGAATAAAAAAGGTGACAGAAACAATAGAAATGTCGCCAATTTTAACAATTCTACTAAATACATCGGGAACTGGAAAGGCCTTTGGGCGGCCACCAAATACGACAATCCCCAAGTTTTGTATAAAGAAAGATGCGCCAATCGCTGAGATCATAACCGAGATGCGCGGTTGATTGCGCAGTGGCGCATAGGCTACTTTTTCGACGGTCATGCCAAAGATAACCGTGATAATAATTGCCAATACGACGGCGATGTACCACGGCATAACAAAAAAAGTGCCTGACATTAAATAAAAAGCCATATAGGTTCCGACCATAAAAATTTCACCGTGGGCAAAATTGATCAGTCGTAAGATACCATAGACCATCGTATAGCCGATGGCCAAAAGTGCGAACACGCTACCAAGCGAAATACCATTGGCAAGGTGCTGTAAAAACGTGCTGAAACTCATGGTTGCCATCTAAAACTCCTAATTATTATAAAGGGCAAAACGGTATGTCATTGCCACCATTTTGCCCTTGGCCTAGATTATTCCCAATAATACTAAAATTGTGCTGTGTTTAAGAATATCAGGGCGTAGCTACATCAGTTTGCAATTACTTAATTGGTTCAATAATTGTCTTGTAGACAAACTTGCCATCTTCAACGGTTTTAAGAATGGCACTCTTAACGGCGTCGCCGTTTTCGTCTAAGCTGATCATGCCAGCAGCGCCGGGATAATCAGCGGTTTTAGCTAAGGCGTCGCGAATTGCAACTGGGTCGGCTGAACCAGCGCGCTCGATGGCGTCTAGAATAACTAAATAAGCGTCGAACGACAGCGCTGTAACGGCAGCTGGTTCCTTATTGTATTCAGCGCGATACTTATCTAAAAATTCTTTTGACGTATCGGTAATTGGCACTTCAGAAGCAAAGAATGTCGAGAAGGTTGCACCGTTGACGGCGTCGCCACCGATTTCTAAAAATTCCGGAGTTTCCCAAGTGTCACCACCGATAAATTTAATGTCAATACCTTGCTCTTTGGCCTGTTTGATTAACAGTGCTGATTCAGAATAGTTACCGGGCGCAAAGATAATGTCGGGGTTGGCGGCCGCAACTGTTTGTAGTTGAGCGGTGAAATCCTGATCACCTGTATTGTAGTTGGCAACGGCCACGATGGCATTTTCGTCACCAGTCAATTGTTTAAAGGCATCGGTAAAGAACTTTGCTAGACCAACTGAATAGTCGTTTGAAATTTCTTGAATAATGGCGGCTTTTTTGGCACCTTCTTTATTAAAGGCATAATTGGCCATGACAACGCCTTGGAAAGAGTCGATAAAGCAAACTCTAAAGTAGTAATCATTGCCCAATGTAACCAGTGGGTTTGTACATGGGTTTGTACAAGATGCACCAACTGCAGGCACTTTACCATCCATTGCAATTGGGCCAGCAGCCATTGAGAACGACGAGCCCCAAGAGCCGATAATGGCGTTGACTTTTTCTTTGTTGACTAAGCGCGTAGCGGCGTTGGCAGCTTCGACTTTGTCAGACTTGTTGTCGACGATGACCAGTTCAACTTTTTTACCAAGTACTTCGGGGTACAGCTTATTGGCCAACTGAATACCTTCGACTTCCATTGCGCCACCGGCGGCGTTCGCGCCTGTCATTGGTTCAAAGACACCAATTTTGATGACGTCAGAGTCGGCTTTGGGGGTTTCAGTTTTGTCGGGGGCCTGTTCAGTTTGGTCTGATTCCTGTGGCGCACAGCCAATCAGAGCGAAAGCCATTGCTAAAACAAGTGCCCAAATAAGTATTTTTTTCATGTGATCTCCTTCCAATTACAGACGCAACGATAGTTTTAAAATATTATAATATCTATTTAATTGTATTGTCAAATTATATTTTAGTCAACAGAATTTATAAAAATGAATATTTTTTTAGAAATCAGCGCGCATATTATTGGCAGTGCACGATAAAGCTTCTTTACTAATTGCTTAAATTCGGCTAAAATTAGAATATAATTGACGAGGAGGCGAATATGAAAATAGTAGTATTAGATGGTTTTGCGAGTAATCCTGGCGATTTATCGTGGCAGTGTTTGGCCGATTTAGGCGAATTAAAAGTTTATGACCGCACGCCGCACGAACTGATTAATCAGCGCATTGCCGATGCTGATATCGTGCTTACAAACAAGGCGACTATTGATGCAAATGTGATTAAGCATGCGCCGCAGTTGAAGTATATTGGCGTTTTGGCAACGGGTTATAATATAGTCGATATTGAGGCAGCGCGTCAAAGTGGTGTGGTTGTCACCAATGTGCCCGATTACAGTGCTGATACGGTGGCTGAAACCGTGTTTGCCTATCTGCTTAAAATTTATAATGAAGTCGCACTGCACAGCGCCTCGGTAAAGGCTGGTGACTGGACTAATTGCAATGACTTTTGTTACTGGAAGACGCCCTTGTTTGAACTGGCAAATAAAACCATTGGCATTGTTGGCTATGGTAAAATTGGCAAGCGTGTCGTTGAAATTGCCAACGCCTTTAAGATGAACGTTGTAGTTTATCATCACAATACGCCAGCTGGCACAGAACAAAACGGTGTTAAATTTGTCTCTTTTGAACAATTACTGAATATGTCAGATATCATTACACTGCACATTCCGCTGTTTGAGTCGACAAAAAATCTGATAGATCAGGCGGCAATCGACAAAATGAAAGACGGCGTTATACTGATAAATACGGCGCGCGGGCCGCTAATTGATGAAAATGCCGTTGCCAATGCCCTAAATGATGGCAAAATTGGTCATTTGGCAGTCGATGTCGTCTCGCAAGAGCCGATTTTAGAAAGTAATCCGCTGTTGACGACGCCCAATACGCTGATCACACCACACATAGCTTGGGCACCGTGCGAAACGCGCATGCGCTTAATGAATGTGGTGGCAGAAAACATTAAGGCGTTTATTGATGGCAAGGTCATTAATCAAGTTAATAAGTAATTTGGCTTTTATAATCGATTAAGGAGATTATTTTGGAACTAACACTTAAAGAAATGCAGTTATTGGCGCCATACGTCAAGGGCAATCAATACAGTTTTTTTGACGATTTGCCGAAAATAAAAGGCGAGGGCTCAAAAGAGAGCTTGCGCAGCAAAGGTGTATTAAATAACGATGCCTTAAGTGATGCAGTTTTGCCCTTGTTAGACTGTTTGGCCAGTCCGCAAATTGTCGCTAAATTTCGCTTATCGCAACTTGAGGTCAACATGCGCAAACGCGTTTATAAAAGGGATAGCCGCCAAGTTTTGGTAGAATTTCATCGCGAAATGGTTATTCTATCGCCATATGAAAGCGAAGTTGAGTCGGTTAGGGTGGAAATTGCCAATCATACCGGTGTGTCGTTTCAAAAACACAGTCAGTTAAAGCAAGTGTTGAGCGGCGATGAACTGCTTACTTTAATGGGCTTGGCCGACTGGCTGAGGCGCGTTGCCCTATCAGAACTAATCAATCAGGCCGCGCCCAAGGCATTGACAATAGACGAACTGGCAAGCTTTATGGCAACGCCGCTCAAATTGGGCCTACTGGCGCAAACCATTGATATGACGCATTTGTCAGTGCCCGACAAGAAGGCGCTTGAAAAGGCGTTAGCCGGTTTGTTGGCCAAGCGTTTGGTCGAAGCTTACCAACCGCAAATTGTAATTGACAAGTCGACCATTTTGTTGGCAATTAATTTTTTGGTGCCCAACATGACAATTGCCTTAGAATTATATGATTTAACTGATCAAACGCGCGTTTTAACGGCACGTGAAATGATCTTGCAGGCCTCGCCCAAAGATGCGCTTAGCTATAGTGCGTCGACCGCTGGCTTTGCGGTTGAAAGTGTCACCGGTGGTCAAGTCACCGAAAGGATTATGGCCTACCTGAGTTGCCCGCAGTTAAATGCCCAAAAACAAAATTAAACCAAAATAAAAAAGGGGCGTCCCATTAAGCACTTCTCTTAATGCGACAGCCCCTTTAGCGTTTTGCTTATGGTGCCATAGAATAACTATTCGGCGGCTTCTTCGGCAGCTTCTTCAGCACCCTCTGCTACTTCTTCTTCCATTTCTTCTGTTTCAGTTGGTTCGATATCTAATTTTGCTTCAACCAGTGATGCAATTGTCGTATCGGGGTCGTCTAAGAAAGTAATGCCTTCGTAGCCTGTAGAACTTAAATCTGCAACTGTAAAGACGTCGCCAACTTGCATGCTGCTAATGTCAATTGTGATATTGTCGATTAGGTCTTTTGGCAGGGCTTCGATATTTAATTCGTGTGCCACTTTTTGAAGCACCGTGTTTTTAGCAAAGCTGTCTTCGCCCTCAAAGTTGATTGGCAATGCAATTTTAATGGCTTGACCAGCACTGAGGTGTTGGAATTCAATGTGCAAAATATTGTCTTTAATGACATCTCGTTGTAAGTTTTTAATGATCGCCATTTCTTCAGTGCCATCTAGGTCAAGGGTTAATTTAGCGCCGCTGCCGTGGGCCTTGACAAATTTTGTGATCTCGCGCGCATCTAAAGATAAGCTTGTGCTGTCGAAGTTAACGCCATATAATACGGCTGGCACCCAGCCCTCTTTACGCAATTTTTTGGTGGCGTTAGAGCCAACATCTTCGCGCTTAATTGCCTTAATAATACTTTTCAAAATAATTACCTCCGCTTTATTAAAGAATGCTAATAATAATGCTAACAAATACAAGTAGTTTAATACTGAATTATACGTACTCTTTAATTTATCAAAGAAAAGGCCGTACGTCAACATATTTGAGCCAAAATGTGTCGCTTTTACAATTTATTTTTATTGTCAATGGCTTTAATAATTGATTGTTCTAATAAGTTATCTAATGTCATTGGCTTATAGAAATAGAAGCCCTGCATGTCGCAGCAGTTCATTTCAGTTAAGAATTCAATCTGTTTGCTGTTCTCAACGCCTTCGGCAATAATATTTAAATTAAGCCGCTTAGCGAGTGTAATCATCGTTTCTATGATTGATTCGTCGCGCTGACTGATGCCAATGCCCCTAACAAAAGATATATCGAGTTTAATTTTATCGATTGGCAGTATTTTTAGATAGTTAAGTGACGAATACTCGATACCAAAGTCATCGACGCTTATTCTAATGCCCATATTAACCAATTCGTTCAGTAGTGATGTAGCCAGACCAACTTGCGATACCAAAACGCTTTCAGTTAATTCTATTTCCAGTAGCGTCGGATCAAAATTATACTGTTCAATTGCATTTTTGATCGTATAATAGAGGCCTTCATCAGATGCCTGCACGGCTGATATATTAATTGCCAAGCCAAGCGCCAAATTGTAGTCGCGATTAATTTTACTAATGTCGGCAATTGACTGTCTGATGACATATTCGCCAATTTCAATAATTTGTTTTGAGTATTCTGCTATGTGAATAAACTCAGATGGCGCCACTAGCTTGCCGTCGTGTTGCCATCTGACGAGTGCCTCTAAACCGGTTATATGGTAACTGTCATTTCGTACTCTAATTTGTGGCTGATAGTAGATGACCAGTTCTTTATCTGCGATGGCGCGCTTCAACGAATTGATAGTACGAAAGCGTTCGCGCAGTTCTTGCTTATATTCAGGGCGAAAGCTTAAAAATTTGTTTTTGCCTAGTTTTTTCGCTTCGCGGCAGGCAATTTCTGCAAAGTTAATTAAGTTTTCGGCCGAATCGCCGTGCTGCGGGAAGAGGGCAATACCAACTGAAAAGTGAATTGCCAGTGTCAAATTGTCATAGAGTCGCGGAATGCTCAACACTTCGAGCAACTGAGTTAATCTTTCTGATATTTCATCGACACTGTTGTAGTCTTCTAATAAAATTGCGAAGCGGTCGCTGCTCAATCGCGCCAGTATGTTGTCGTCTTCAAATTGTTCACTTAAAACCGAACCAACTGTCATTAAGACATTATCGCCAAACTTGTGGCCGAGGTTGTCGTTGATGTTTTTGAAGTTGACGATGTCGAGAAAAATAATGGCATGCGTGGCTGAAAAAAATGTCTTTTCAAACAGTTTGTTGAGGTAGTTCATAAAACTGGCCCGATTGTTTAAGCCGGTCAGTAGGTCTTTATAGGCAAGCTCGCGTATTTGTGTTTCCATTTTTTGGCGGTGTTCCAATTCGCGCTTTAGTTGTCGGTTATAGGTATTTAAAATTTCAGTTTTATGCATTAGGTTCTGTGTGCGCGACTTTATCTTATTCTCTAAATCGCTGTAGGCAATTTGAACATCATTTTCATGTTTGACACTTTCTGTTTTATCGCGAAACAAAAAACAATAGGCGTAAGGTTGATCAAAGCTATCTCTTATCACGCGCTTGTCGTAGTTGTAATAGAGTCTGTCTTTTGTTTCGACATTTGTTATGACCAGCTGTTGTTGTTCGCGGTTGATTAAAAACACGGTTTCTTCTGTATTGAAACTTGAAAAATCGAGGGATTCGTAAAAAAGGCCGTCGACAGTCAAAGCAGGAAACAATTGTTTGGCTATTTTGTTTAAATAGGCAACTCTGCCATCTATTTCAGTTAAGACAAAGGCCTCGGTGCTGAGATCGACAACACTTTTTATAACGTGTAGCGAACTGACGCTGTAATAATTGTAGCGATAAACGGCATAACTGGACAGCGTTGCGGGCAACACGGGGAAGATAGCAGCTAAAGGTAAAATGTCGTAAGCTCGTACCGAAGGCATTAGTACATCGGTGAATAGTGATGCCATAAAGGTTACTGCAATGCCAAGCGTAATTATTTTATATATTTGCAATAAGCGCTTGTTTAAGGCGTTATTGAGCACTTTAAAAGTAAAATAGATCATGACGATAGTAAATGGCAAAATGAAAAAATAATAAAAGCGTTCCGGTGCAACATCTAAATTCGGTATTCTATAAATCCAGCCCAAATTAGTCAACTTAATTGTGTTAGGCAAATAGGGGCTGACAAAGAAAATTATAGCTGAATAGCCAAAAGAAAGTACATAACCAAGAATAATTGTATTGCGCGGGAATCGCTTTAACGGCACTACCGAATTTGCCAACAATATGTAGAAAAATAAAACGGTTGGATAGGTTAAATTGCAGAGGAAAACGGCTATATTGCGCAACAATAGAGCTGTTTCGACTGATTTTGTCACATTCATAATGGCATTGATAATATTCCACAACGAAAAAAGCAACATCAGTACTAAATAAAGTTGCTTGACATGGTTTTTTTTGTCCGAAACGAACATTCCAATTCCATTACCAAATAAGACTAGTGCTGCAAGTGTCGACAGTATAAACATTAGGTTGATTTCTTGAGCAAACATAGCTATACCTTCGGTTTTCGTTTAGCAGTGTGAAAAATCTGTGGTTAATTATAAAAAATCGCGTAACTGTTCAGACGCAATGCGTAACATCATGTCTTCTCGATTCGCTTGCATATACGACCCGTGCAAAAACGCCAGTGAAGTAGAGCGATCTCACATTTAAAACCCGAGATTTTTCAATTTCGACTTCGCCTTCACTCGAAATGACAATTGAATGAATAGTTACAAAACCACAAAAAATTTTAGTTGTGTTTAAAAACACCTTAAGATTCGAATAATTTTACAGAAACGATATTATTTTAACGATGATATCACATCATTTATTAAGAAAATTTTATCATATTTATCCCGTATCATCAAGCTGAGAGTGTATAAAAATATTCGTAGCTATAAAGGATCTATCAATATTTAGTTGCCGATAGATGATATAACACTTGAAAATATAAGTTACAAGCGTTAAAATGACTAAAAGAGAAGAGAAAAAAATGGTGAATTTATGTTGCGTACTGCAAGAACATATGAAAGATTAATCAGTGTATTTTACATTTTGACAATATCATTATTACTGACGTTTGACAAAATGCAGCTTAGTTATCTTGCCTTTTCTTTAATGGCAAATTTCTACTTGGTTTTTCGTGTCAAAAAGTTTACAGTTTTAAAACGAACGCTGATAATACTCGTACTCGGCCGTTTAATTTTAATGGGGCACGACTTTGTCTTCACTGCTTTAAGATTGTCTGAATCAACTGCAATGCCCACCCTTTATAATAAAGTGACTTTATCTATTTATTTAATTGCCAATATCTGTTATACCTTGTCAGTTGCCGGCTACTTTATTGAATTGACCAGGCGTTGGAACAGATTTCAGTTAATTATCGACGTCGCATTTTTTATTATTGGTGCGACATTTTCACTTTATATTCTCTTTTTCAAAGATATTATCTTGAGCCTTTCGTCGCTCGATATTAATGTGTTTATTCTATTTCTGGTGGTCAATGATATTTTTATTGCTGCATTTTTGTTCATTATTATTTTTAAGGATAGCAGCGTTAGAAAATCGGCTTTTAAACAACTGTTTATTATTGGTTATTTTGGCATTTTTGTGGTCGATAGCATCTTTTTATTGTCATATTATTTAGAGATGGCTGGGCAGCTTGATGCGCTACGGGCTGTGCTTATTTGTACGACGACAGTTGCTTTCGTGTTGGGCGTTAAATCGGTTAGCGGAACCGAAATAGAAGAACTGTTGCCCAACGATGAAATAAGTATTACAAAAGTTAGCTTTAACCGTTCTTATCTGCTCAGCTTTACCATTGCAATGCCAATTATTTTATACATGTTGCGAACAAATAGCATTGTAGAGGCAACTTATTTCTTAATCGTCGGCTTAATTTACTTCTCGATCAGCATTATTCATCAAAAAACGCTCATTTCTGATGAGCTGATTGTTCGTGAAAACAAAGTTAGAAAACAGCTTGAAGACATGGTGAAACAAAAAAAGCGCCAGTTGGAATATGCCAATACGGTTTTACACCTTACATCGGAAACCGATAGCTTGACAAAACTAAACAATCGCGATTTTTTCTTTAGGTATGTGTCAGAGTTAATGGCCACACCTGATATTGCATTTTCTGTTTTTTATCTCGACCTCGACAATTTCAAGATAATTAATGACCTACATGGCCACCATATCGGCGACAAAGTACTGGTCGAAATTGCCAAGCGCTTTAGTAATTACAACATGGTAGACTTTATTGTATCGCGCATGGGCGGTGACGAATTTTCGCTTATTTATAATCAAACCGACGAGCAACAATTACTTGTTGCCAGCCGTGAGATTATCGATTTGATTACGCAACCAGTGGAAGTAGCAGACCTCAGTTTCAATGTTGGCGTAAGCATTGGCATTGCGCGCTATCCGCAAGATGCGCAAACCGTTGATGATTTGTTAAAGTACTCTGATGCTGCAATGTATCATGCCAAGTCGGTTGAAACTGGTGAAAAATACTACCTTTATTCGCATGATTTATTTTTACAGCTCGACCGCAAAAATCGCATTGAATTACTATTGCGCAGTGCCGATATAGACAGTGCATTTGAATTGCACTATCAGCCGGTTGTCGATCCTCAAAAGAACGCCGTCATTGGCTGCGAAGCGCTGTTGCGCTGGTTTGAACCATCTGAAGGTGGTATTTCGCCGGCCGATTTTATTCCGATCGCCGAAGAAATTGGCCTAATTTACGATTTAAGTGAATGGGTTGTCGAACAAGTCGTCTATCAAATATTAGAATGGCGCGAAAAGTACGCATTTGACTTTAAAATAGCAATTAATCTTTCGCCTAAATTATTTGTGCACGAGCGCTTTTTAACGCATGTACAAAGGTTGCTAAAAAACACCGCGATTGACCCGCAAAGCCTAGTTTTTGAAATAACTGAACACAGTGCCATGATGCCGTCTTCATTCGTTGAAAATGCGCTGACGTCACTATCTGAAATGGGGGTTAAGATATCGATTGATGATTTTGGCACCGGCTATTCGTCGCTGAGCTATATTAAGCGCTTTAAATTTGACACAATCAAAATAGCCCAGCAATTGATTGACGATATCGAAGAAAATCAAAATAATTATGTCATTGTCAATTCAATTATTCTAATGGCGCGTGGTTTAAATTTGACGACGGTGGCCGAGGGGGTCGAAAATAAGGCGCAGTTAGAAATATTAAAGCGCTGGGGTTGCAATTATATCCAAGGCTATATTTATAGCAAGGCGCTGTCAAAAGAACAGTTTGAAGCATATATTCTGGAAAATAGGGAGGTGAAACTAAAGTGAAAAAGTTTTCTTATTTACTGTTGGTTAACCTAGTGGTTGCCGCCCTGTTTTTTACACTGGCTAAGCACAATGAGCTGTACCTAAACTTTTACGTTATTGCCATCGTTTTGCTAAGTGCTGGTTTAATGGAGAATAACCTAGACAAGACTAATTTATTCTACGGTTTAGACAGACTTATTTATGTTGCAACCTTATTTTTTGCTGCACTCAAAATTGTTGCGCTGATTTACTTCTTTTTAGAAGGTAGAAGAGACTATGAAAATGTCGTCTTCTTGTTACTATACGGTGCTCAAGTTGTCTTTGTTACCTATACTTACTTTACGTTTTTAATGCATATATCACATCATTGGAATAAAAAACAGTTGATTCTGGATTTTTTAATTCAAACATATTACTATGCCGGGTTGAGTATTGTCGTCTTTTTTAATCAATACAATGCCGTCTTTGGCTTTCAGCAGATTATGTTTTTGTCACTTTCTGTTATTCTATTTGTCGTCGTTTCAGTGACGATGGTTATGTTGACAATTGTTGCGTTGCAAATTAGGCTACGGCGCTATTCGATTTACATATTGGCCGGCTTTTGCTATATGCTGTTTACCTTTACCTATTACTTACTCGGTATTTTTGGCATTCGCATCAATCTGGCTATACCACAAGTGTTTATTGTTTTGGGCACCGTCAATATGATGCTTGCCATCATCGCGAAGAGAGATTACGAAAAAATAGATGATATTTCTGATGTTGCCAATAAATTTCCGGCCAATTTTGGCAAAATCAACTATACTTGGATTATCTTTGGTATTCCTGTTATTTTGTATATGATGAGTGCCATTTATCTATATCAGCTGGTCTTTTTCTTACTGGGCATTACCCTGTATCAATTCGCCAGTTATTATTTACAGAGTGGCGTTAAAATGGAAATGTTACTCTCTAAAGAAATAGATATGAAGCGTGAACTTGAGCAAGAAGTCGAAAATCGTACTGAGGAATTGCGTAAAGTCAATGTTGAACTGAAGTTGCGCACAAAATACGATGCCCTAACCAGACTTTACAACAGAACCCACTTGTTTAAGGTAATAGAAACCAAAATCGTTAAAGGACAGGCATTTTCGCTGCTCTATATCGACCTCGATCACTTCAAGGTAATCAACGATATCCACGGTCATAGCGTCGGTGATGAGGTGCTGATAACCTTGGCTGAGCGATTGAAGCCCTTGCGCAGGGACGGCATTTTTATTGCACGGGTTGGCGGCGACGAATTTGCTGTGGTAACCACGCATGTCGATCAGCGTTCACTGCGCATTTTATGTGAAAATATCATCGGTTATGTGCGACGCCCAATAACGGTAAATCGCCTCAATTTAATGGTTGGTGTTAGCATTGGCATAGCACTGTTTCCGAACGATGCGGAAGATGCCCAAGCCTTAATGAAATATGCCGATATTGCAATGTATCAGGCAAAGGCCGGCAATCAGACCGAAAAATTTGTTTACTATTCTGAAAAGCTAATTAGTCATATAGAACGCCGCAATAAAATAGAGGCATTGCTGCAAGAAATCAACATGAACCTTGCCTTTGAGATGCACTATCAACCGGTTGTTAATTTAGAAACGCGGCAAATAACCGGTGTGGAAGCCTTTATTCGCTGGAAAGACGAAACAATGGGCTTTATTCCGCCGTCAGAATTTATTCCGATAGCAGAAAACAGTGGTCATATTTACGACATTAGCAACTGGATCTTCATACAGGCGATGACGCAAATAAAAGTTTGGAACGAAACCTATGGCCGCCAATTAAAAGTTAGCATTAATCTGTCACCAGCCATTATGAACCGCGTACAGTTTCTAACGGCCTTTGAAAGTATATTTGAACAGTTGGAATTAGACCCTGCATTAGTCGAACTGGAAATAACAGAAAATCCGACGATGTTTACGTCGGACTATTTGGTTGGCATCTTTAAGAGTTTGCGCAAAATTGGCGTGTCTTTGGCAATTGACGACTTTGGTACCGGCTACTCATCGCTTAGCTATTTAAAGAAATACGATGTTAACTGTTTAAAAATCGCCAAAGTGATCATCGATAATATCGAACACAGCAATGATGATTTGTTAATCGTAAAGGCGATCATCATGATGGCAGACGGACTTGGCTTAGACGTTGTTGCTGCAGGTGTTGAAACCGAAGCGCAACTTGAAATACTAAGAGACCTAAAATGCCTCAATTTCCAAGGCTTTGTCTACGACAAGGCACTGCCGGCTGACAAGCTAGAAGAAACCTATTTGGCGCAGTAGCTACCTTTCGTAGTTGTCCCTGTCAAACAGCGCCTTTATGACATTGCTGTCTTTAGCATAGGCAATTGCCAACATCAGCTTAATGCGCGCCTTTTGGCCATTTAAGTTTGAAGCAAAAATTGCACCCATTTCCTTTAACTGGCGACCACCGCCGGCGTAGCCATAGCTGTCGAGCACACGACCGGTTGGACAGCGCGACACAATGACGACGGGCAGGTTGTTGTCGATGGCGCGCTTAATGCCACCTATCATTTTGGGCGGTACATTGCCCCGCCCCATTGCCTCGATGACAAAGCCCTTGGCGCCGATGTCGATCAGATGCTGTAGCATGACATCGTCCATGCCGAGCGCCGTCTTAATTAAGTGCACGTTATCAGCCAGGCCGTCAACTTCAATATGATGATGCTTATATAAATTGCGATAGTAAATAACCTGATCGTTATCGACGATGCCGAGCGGGCCAAATTCAATACTTCGAAAAGTATTAAGTGCCATAGTATGCGTTTTTGTCGTTTCAAGGGCGCTGTTAATATCGTTATTCATAACAATCAATACGCCGCGATTACGCGAATTGTCGCTGGCGGCAGTACAGATGGCGGCCGATAAATTGGCCGGGCCGTCATAGCCCAATTCAGAAGCATTGCGCATGGCAGCCACCAAAACAATTGGCTTGGCGCTATTTAATGACAAGTCTAAATAATAAGCGGTTTCTTCCAAGGTATCTGTACCGTGTGTAATGACGACGCCGTCAATGTCGGGGCGATCTGTTAACGCCAGTACAACTTGCCTTAGGCGCGTTAAATCTTCAATTGACAAATGCGGGCTGGGCAGTTGCGAAAAATTGATAATCTCGATATCGGCAATTTTATCGATATTCATGACCATGGCCATTATTTCTTCTGATTTCATGGCCGGTATCGCCGCGGCAAGGCGTGGGTCAACTTTCATTGATATGGTGCCACCAGTAAAGACGACGGCAATTTTTTTGGGCATAGCAGAAATCCTTTCTCGAATTTACATTTGATTATGCACCATTATATCACTTTTCGCTAAAATCGTGTATAATGAATATAGTCTGGAACAAATAATAAAGGGGTACTTATGATATATTTAGACAATGCCGCCACCACGGCGGTCTTACCGGAAGTGGCAGAAATAGCCACAAAGTACATGTGCGAAGTGTACGGCAACCCATCGTCATTGCACCAATATGGGGTAGCAGCTGAAAAGGCAATTGAAACCAGTAAAAAAATAATTGGCAATCAGCTTAATTGCAAGCCTGAAGCAGTTATCTTTACATCGGGCGGCAGCGAGAGCAATAACAGCGTCATACTCAACCCGCGCTTCACAATGGTCAAGCAGCAGCCCTTACATTTTATTACATCTCAAGTAGAACATGCAACGGTTTTAAAGTGTTTTGAGCAGCTCGAAAAACTGGGGCACGCCGTTAGCTATTTGGCGCCTGATGCGGCTGGCAGTGTAAACGCTGCTGACGTCGTTGCTGCTGTAAAGCCCAATACGGCCTTAGTCAGTATCATGTTAGTCAATAACGAATTGGGTACAATTAACCCAATTGCTGAAATTGCACAGGCTTTACGCGCTGCAAATTATAAGGGATTAATACATAGCGATGCAGCGCAAGCAGTCGGCAAAATAGAAGTCGACATCGCTGCGCTGGGCGTCGACTTATTGACGGCGTCAGGCCATAAATTTCACGCGCCGAAGGGCGTTGGCCTATTAATTGACAATACTCAAAACAGACTGAGCCCGTTTATTTTGGGCGGCGGTCAACAGTTAAAGCGTCGTTCGGGCACTGAAAACGTGCCCGGTATAACCAGCCTGGCACAAGCTTTAAGACTGGTCGCAGCAAGGCGACCAGACAGTTTGGCGATTGCCCAGCAATTAAAAAGTGGCCTGTATGATTTAGCAGAAAAACTAGGCCCTGACAAGTGCTTATTTTTAAGCGATAGGGTCACCAGTTCACCCTATATTACGGCATTGGCGTTTAAGGGTCTAAAAGCAGAGGTCTTGTTGCACGCGCTCGAAAGCGATGGCGTTCTGGTATCTTCTGGCTCGGCTTGTCATAGTAATGCCAAGGCGACAATTTCGCACGTCGTAAAAGCACATGCTATTCCAACCGAATTTAGCGAGGGTGTTATTAGAATAAGTACATCACTGTTGACAACACAGCAAGATGTCGAGCAGGCATTGCAAATTATTGCGGCGACAATTGCCGATTTAAGGCACAAATTGGAGGTTTAATTGGATAAGCAACTCTATGTTGTTCGCTATGGCGAAATTGCCCTTAAGGGGCACAATCAAAAAGATTTTGTGGCGCGCTTTGTCAAAAACATTAAATTGGCATTGAATGATTTACCCGATATTGGCATATCGCGCGAATACGGCAGGGTGTTTGTTTATTGCAATCAGGTCGACCGCGTTGAAGTAGCCGCTAGGCTGGATAAGGTGTTTGGCATTGTCTCGTATTCGCCAGCCGAAAAAACAGCGCTTGACATCAAGGCAATTAGCGAATGTGCTGTGCGCCAAATTAAAGCGTTACAACAAAAACGGGGCAGTTTCACATTCAAAGTTGAAACGCGCCGTGCCAATAAAAAATTTGGCTTAAAATCGCCTGAAATATCACGCGAAGTTGGCGCCGGCATACTGCGCGCCGTGAAAGACATCAAAGTCGATGTCAAGCAGCCCGACGTAGTCTGCCATGTCGAAATACGGGGCGATGGCTATGTTTATACCGATGTCATTGCAGCGCAAGGCGGCATGCCCTATAAGTCGGCCGGCAAGGGGCTGTTGCTCTTGTCGGGCGGTATTGATAGCCCGGTGGCTGGCTATTTAATGGCGCGGCGCGGCCTAGAAATAGAGGCTATTCACTATCATAGTTTTCCGTTTACGGGGCAACGAGCGCATGATAAAGTGGTTGCATTGGCACGTAAATTGGCACAGTACACCGGTTCGGTACGCTTACATAGCGTCAACATTTCGCAAATTCAATTGGCGATACGCGAAAACTGTCCGTCTGATGAAATGACCATTTTATCGCGCCGCGCAATGATGATCATCGCCAACCAAATTGCCGCAGAAAGGCGCTGCAAGGCACTGATAACCGGTGAAAATTTGGGGCAAGTGGCCTCGCAAACTATCGAGGGCATCAATGTTACAACCGATGCGACTAGCTTGCCAGTATTTCGGCCGCTGATTGCAATGGACAAATTAGACATTATTCGGATTGCTCAAAAAATTGATACGTATGATACATCGATATTGCCCTACGAAGACTGCTGCACGGTGTTTTTACCAAAGCGCGTTGTAACAAAGCCGCGCACTGCAAACATAAAAAAATCAGAAGCGCTTTATCCAATCGAGAAACTTGTTGCAGAGGCAATTTCAGAAATGACAACCGAAGTGATTCGCCAAGCAGAAGACCTAACGCTGTAAATGCAACTATTTAATTTCGATGTTTCGAGTATGACCGAGAAAACTCGGGTTTTAAAAACTAAAACAGACGATTAAAGTGAGGTGGCAAAATGTTAAAACAATTAGCTAAATGGCTTGATCAATCATCTAACATTGTATTTTTTGGTGGTGCCGGTGTTTCTACCGAAAGCGGTATTCCCGATTTTAGAAGCGCCTCAGGGCTCTATCATATGGGCAGCCAAATACCACCTGAAGTTATTTTATCGCGTAGTTTTTTTGACAGCAACACCAAGCAGTTTTACGACTTTTACTTTGAGCACATGATTTACCCCGAGGCGCAGCCCAACTTAACGCATCAGTTATTGGCTAAATTAGAAGATATGGGCAAACTAAAGGCGGTCATTACCCAAAATATCGACGGCTTACACCAAATGGCTGGCAGTAGCGAAGTGTTAGAACTGCATGGCAGTACGGCGCATTACAGCTGCTTAGCTTGTGGCAGAGCTTATGATATAGCGGCAGTAGAAGAGCTTTGTGCAGCAGGGCAGGGGGTGCCACATTGCGACTGTGGCGCTAAAATCAAACCCGATGTCGTTTTGTATGGCGAATCGCTTGACCAAAACACGCTGGTTAAGGCGGTTAACTATATTTCAGAAGCCGATGTTTTAATTGTTGCTGGCACATCACTAGTGGTTTACCCAGCGGCAGGGTTAGTCGACTACTACCGCGGTGACAAACTCGTGTTAATCAATGCGACTAAAACGTCATACGACCGTCGCGTCAATCTGTTGTTCAACAGTAAGTTAAAGCAAGTGGTTGAACCGCTGCTCGCCCATTTTAATGAATAGTAAAAGCCCTCAGATTATAATTTGAGGGCTTTTCGGCAAGTATTATTTCATTTTTAATTCACTCCATATTTTGTTGTAGACCTCAAGAAATTCAGCTGGGTCGGCAAATACTTCACTGTTTGCCAAATCTGCCATATCGGGGTAGGCAATTTTATTGTTTTTAAAACTGTCATCAAGCAATTCATAAGCGGCTTGATTAGGCGTTGAATACCCCATATAGTCGGCGTTTTGAGCAGCGTTTTGAGCATCGAGCATAAAGTCGATAAATGCTAAGGCAGCTGTTTTATTTGGGGCGCCTTTTGGAATGGCCATAACATCGTACCAAAGATTGGTACCCTCTTTAGGCAACACAAAATTTAAGTCTTGATTGGTGCGCATAAATTCGACTGCGTCACCGTTCCAAGCCGGCATAAAGGCTGCACCACCTTGTATCATGATATCTTTACCATTATCGACAACGTAAGATAAAACTAAATCTTTTTGTTTAATCAGCAAGTTTTTGGCTTCTTCTAGTTCAGCTTCATTGCGACTGTTCATACTGTAGCCGAGCAATTTCAAGGCGATCATTAAGGTGTCGCGCTGTGAATCGAGCATTAGTATTTGCCCCTTGTATTTTTCGTCAAACAAAATAGACCAGCTGTCGACTGGTTCTGTTACCAGCGCTTTGTTATACAACAAGCCGACGGTTCCCCAAACATAAGGTACACTGTATAAATTTTGCGGGTCGTAGGGCAGGCCTTTATAATTATCAGCGATATTGTCATAGTTTTTTAGCTGGCTAACATCAATTTTTTCTAACATGTCTTCTTTGATCATTTTTTCGAGCATATAGTCAGACGGAAAAATCAAGTCGTATTGCGAACCGCCATTTTTTATTTTAACGTACATATCTTCATTGGTGGCATATTCTTCGTAGATGACTTCAATACCGCTTTCTTCACTAAATTTTTCAACTAGTGATTGGTCAATATAGTTACCCCAATTGTAAATATAAATTTTTTCGCTATTACTGCCACAGCCAGTGGTCAACAGTGCAATTGATAGCATTAATAAGATGATAATTGTTTTTTTCATGTTAGCTCTCCCTAAATATTTTCAATTTTAGTGCGTTTATTGATAATTGACATCATGACGATGACAGTGATAAACATCAAGGCCGATAAAGCGTTGACCTTGGGGCTAATGCCTTTTCTAGCCATTGCAAAAATGGCAATCGATAAGTTTTGCACGCCGCTGCCGGTGGTAAAAAAGCTAATTACAAAATCGTCAATCGACAGTGTAAAGGCGATCATCAGCCCCGAAATAATACCGGGCATAATGTCGGGTAGTACCACTTTATAAAAGGCTTGAAACGGCGTAGCGCCCAAATCGAGTGCTGCTTCTATCGTATCTTTTGGCATTTGCTTTAACTTTGGTAAGACAGAGAGTATTACATAGGGAATGCAAAAGGTAATGTGGGACACCAATAAGGTGAAAAAGCCGTTTCTAATGCCGAGCACTTTGTTAAATAGCAAGGCAAACCAAACCATTAGCGCCACGCCAGTGACGATATCGGGGTTTAGTATTGGTATATTGTTTAAGTGTAAAATAGTTCTTTTCAGCCATCTTTTGCGGTAGTTAAAAATACCGTAAGCAGCAAAGGTGCCGATAATGGTGGCAATAATGGCAGCCAGTAAGGCAATTGCCAATGTGTAGTAGAGTGCCTTCATAATCATTGTGTCTTTAAATAATTCACCGTACCATTTAAGGGTAAAGCCCTGCCACTTGCCACTGCGCTTGCCATTGTTAAACGAAAAGACAATTAGGACGGCAATTGGCGCATACAATATAATGTAGAATATTGCCAAATATATTCTTCGAAAGAGTGGCCGTTCCGTTATGTTGTATAGCTTATCTAAAAAATTATTCATAGATGCCCCCTTGGGCGTCGTCTAATTTATTGATCACGCTCATTAATAATAGAATCAGCAGCAGTAGTACAAATGATAACATTGCGCCGAAGTGCCAATCGTAAAGTAGTGTAAACTGTCGCTCGATTAAGTTGCCGATTAAATCTTGCTTGCCGCCACCTAAGAGCGCTGAAATAACAAAAGTGCTGACGGCGGGCATAAAAGTCATTGTAATGCCAGATAGCACACCGGGCATGGACAGTGGAAAAATAACGCGTTGAAAGACCAGCCTTTTCGGCGCGCCCAAATCTTCGGCAGCTTCTATTAGTCTTCGGTCGATTTTACTAATGACCGTATAAATTGGCAATATCATAAACGGTATGTAATTGTAGACCATACCAAATAAGACGGCACCTTGATTAAACAGCAGTGGTAGCGCAGAAAAGCCCATGGCCGTTATTGCACTGTTGATTAAGCCAGTGGGCCCCAGCAAATACTGTAACGCATAAGTACGCAGTAAAAAGTTCATCCACATCGGCAGTACAATCAGAACAACCAGTGTTTGCGTCTTGTTTGCAGCTGCTTTTGTCATCATATAGGCAACGGGGTAGCCAATTATTAGGCACAGCAGTGTGGCAATTAGTGCCAGCCAAAACGAGCGCAGCATAATTTGCATGACGTCGGGGTCGATTAAGCGCTGCAATGCTTCAGTGCTGAAAGATAAGCCGCCTTCTGTTTTGATAAAGGCGTAGAAAAAAATGACGGCAATTGGAATAATGACAAAAAGCGTCATCCATATTAAATAAGGGGTGGTGCTATAGCGTTTCATTGTCAATCACCTTTTTCATTACGTGAATATCTTCGGGTGTAAAGCTTACACTGACGCGGCTGCCAACTGCTTTGGCAAATGTCGAATGAACCAGCCATTCAACATTGTTTTCAAATTCGATCCACATTTCGTAATGGACGCCTTTAAATACTAAAGAAGTTACCTCAGCCATTAGCGGGCCTGCTTTATTTGAGAGCACAATATCTTCGGGCCGAATCACCACTTGTACGGCTTCGTCTTTGGCAAAGCCGCTGTCGACACAGTCAAACTGGCGGCCGATAAATGAAACCTTGTAATCTTCGTGCATAACGGCGTCGATAATATTCGATTCACCGATAAAATCGGCCACAAAGGCGTTTTCAGGTTCGTTGTATATGTCGATTGGCGAACCGATTTGTTGAATAACGCCGTGGTTCATAATGATAATTTTATCCGACATGGTCAGTGCTTCTTCTTGGTCGTGTGTCACGTAAATAAATGTAATGCCAATTTCCTGCTGCATTTCTTTGAGCTCTAATTGCATGTCCTTGCGCAGCTTTAAATCGAGCGCACCAAGTGGCTCGTCAAGTAGTAATACCTTCGGCTCATTGACCAGTGCTCGGGCAATCGCGATACGCTGTTGCTGACCGCCACTCAATGTGGTAATCTTGCGTTTTTCAAGCCCTTTTAAGTTGACCAATTCGAGCATGCGGGCGACTGATTTGGCAATTTTCTTGTCATCGACCTTTTTTATTTTTAAGCCAAAGGCAATGTTGTCGTAGACATTGAGGTGCGGAAACAGCGCATATTTTTGAAAGACCGTATTGATTTGTCTTTTGTAAGGCGGCACATCGTTAATGCGCTCGCCCATAAATAAAATATCGCCCGATGATGGCGCCTCAAACCCACCAATCATACGCAGTGTTGTCGTCTTGCCACAGCCGCTTGGCCCCAATAGCGTTAGAAACTGATTTTCTTTAATCCAGATATTGAGGTCTTTGACAACGTGGTCGTCGCCGTAGTGCTTATTCAAGTTTTTAGTTTCAATAATTTTTGTCATGGCGACTCCTAAAAACTGGGCGGTGTGCTGACAGTTAGTATAACAGCTGGCCTATTATGAGGGTTTGCAATTCTGTGTTTGTCATTTGACTTGAAATAATAGCTTTCACCTTTAGTTACCTTGTGTGTGCGCTTGCCCATTTGCAGCGTAATTTTGCCCTTTAAGACATAGCCAAATTCTTCGCCCTCGTGGGCGTTTTCGTCGACAAATACGCCATTTGGTTCGATTTCTACAATAATTGGCTCCATTGCATTGCGCTGGGCATTGCTAATCAGCCAAAAAATCTTATGGCCCATTTCCTCGTTGTACTTCTCAAAGATGTCATCTGGCGAATAGACAATTTTTTTGTAACTGCGCTTGCTAAAAAAAGTACTTAGTTCAGTGCCTAAAACTTCTAAAATATCTGCTAGCGTCGCCAGCGAAGGCGAGGTCTTATTTCTTTCAAGTAAAGAAATAAACCCTTTCGTCAAGTCACAGCGCGAGGCCAATTCCTCTTGCGTTAGATTGTTTTCAAGCCGTAAGCTCTTTAGTTTTTCTCCAATATTCAAAATCACACGCTCCAATACATATAACATTAAACTCAGTATTTAATATTATAAAACACAAAGCGCTATTTTGCAAATAAAATTTAGATTTAGGCTCAGATTATTCCGTGCTGGGCTGAATAATTTGGTTAAAAATAAAAAAACTTTGCAATGTTCATGATATATTTGGGGTAAATATATTAAGGTAAATGAGGTGATTAAAATGAACTTAAAAGAAAAAATTGAACTGCTGTACGATGAGCTAGTTACTATTAGGCGCGACTTTCATAGGCACCCTGAACTCAGTGGCAAAGAATATAGAACGGGTGAGCAGATATGCCAATATCTAGCTGCTTGGGGTATTGAATACGAGGCGGGCGTTGCCGATACCGGTGTCGTTGGCATTATTAGGGGCAAGGCTGAAGGCAAGACAATCGGCATTAGAGCTGATATCGACGCCTTGCCAATTCAAGAACCAACAGATTTAGCATTTCATTCGCTCAACGATGGCGTCATGCATGCCTGTGGTCACGATATGCACACCACGATTATGCTCGGTGCAGCTAAGTTGTTGAAAGAAATGGAAAATCAGCTAGTCGGCAACGTTAAATTATTTTTTCAGCCAGCTGAAGAAACAATTGGTGGCGCTGATCGAATGATCAAAGCGGGCTGTTTGAAAAATCCGAATGTTGACCACGTTATCGGACTTCACGTTATGCCCAATATTCCAACCGGTAAAGTAGAGCTAAAATACGGAAAATTGAACGGCAATTCAGGTGGTGTAACAATAGAGGTGATTGGCGAGTCTGGTCACGCGGCGTACCCTGAAAAATCGATCGATGCGGTTGTGATGGCTAGTGCAATTGTGACAAATTTACAAACGCTCGTCTCAAGAAATGTTTCGCCGCTTAATTCGACAGTGCTGACATTTGGCAAGATAAACGGCGGCCAAAAAGCCAACATAATTGCTGATAAAGTGGTGCTTGACGGCACCTTGCGCGCCATTGACACACCATCTCGACAATTTGCCAAAGATCGCATTAAAAAAATAGCAGAGTCAGTCGCCGAAGGCTTTGGCGGAAAGGCAAATGTCATTTTCAAAGACGGCTATGTTGCTTTAATTAATGATGACTTTGTGACCGATGTCGTCAAGGCAGCTGCAATCGAAGTCGTCGGTCAAGAAAATATTGTCTACAAAGAATTTCCCAGCATGGGTGGCGAAGATTTTTCGTACTTTACAGAACAAGTGCCATCAGCCTTTTTCCATTTGGGCTGTGCACATGATGGCGAAAACTTTCCGCTACACAGCAAGCATTTCGTCGCCAATGAAGCCTGTATAAAAATTGGTGTAGAAATGGAAGTTAAGACCGTATTAAAACTACTTGAATCATAAATATCGATTAAAGTGCTGAATAGCGCCAAACTAGTAATTTATCTACGCTAAATTTAGCGCCCAAACTTGCGACAAAGCCAATGAGTATACCGGCTATTATATCTGAAGGGAAATGAACATAAAAATATAGTCTTGAATAAGCCATTAGTATTGCATAGGCGAGCACATATAAGTAAATTTTTTGCTCGCCATATGTAAAGCGTTCTTTCAAGAGAACAAACGCCACGGCAAAACCTGCTGTTGTATGCCCCGATGGAAAAGAATAATCGGTTGGTTTTATTATCTTAATTACAATATCACTGTATTCATAGGGCCTTATTCGGGCAATTAAGGGCTTTAATGAAACATTCGTTATTAGGGCACCTATTGCAAGCGATGCCAAGCAATAGATGCCTATTTTTCTCGTCTTTTTGTGAATCAGCAGGGCAATTGAAAATACTATAAATATAGCCCCCTTATTTCCAGAGTAGGTGATTACCTTAAATAAAGGGTCTAAAATATTAAAATTTAGATATTGATGAATAAAGTTTAGCATAGACAGTTCCATAGGCACCTCATTAAATATATACCACAATAGTATATAACACTGTGTCTTTTAAATCTAGAAAAATCAGTGGAATTGCATAAATGCCAACCCGACACCAATATAAAAGTATTTTCTAGATCATTGTTAGCAGAGAGTTTGAATAAACAGCATCATAATACAACTTATTTTTTTGGCAAAATGTATTGACTATAACACGATGTCATAGTTTATACTGATTTTGTTAGGAGGTTTTGCTATGTATCTTATAAAGCAAGTAAGCGAGATTAGTGGTGTATCGGTGCGCACTTTACATCATTATGATAAAATTGGACTTTTATCACCGCAAAGACATGAC